>Ga0070746_10000110_pt1 | contig 41013 bp, 51 predicted proteins | sample VirMetDEL_Mar_21_FD_77016 | JGI IMG/M metagenome (GOLD analysis project Ga0070746, IMG submission 77016) | Aqueous microbial communities from the Delaware River and Bay under freshwater to marine salinity gradient to study organic matter... | ecosystem: Environmental > Aquatic > Marine >...
CGCACACTAGCAGGCTGGGCTATACCTGACGGCTGGATCGTTTGTTTCACCGGCAACCGTACCTCTGACAAGTCAGGTGCTACCCGTATGCTCTCGCACTTGCTCAACAGGTGCGCGGTGTTTGAGCTTCAGTTTGATGTCAAGGGCTGGGCTGATTGGGCCGCTGACAATGGCGTCAACCCGCTGGCGATTGACTGCGCGATGGCCTACGCCGACGAGGATTTTTTCGCCGACTGCGTCCCCACTGAGGATGGCCCATTTTGCACCCCGCGTTCACTGGTGCGCGCCGCTCAACACCTGACGGCATTCACAGACTCGGCTGAGTTTGACGGTATCGACATCCCGTATTATGTCGGGGCATTACTCGCCGCTAACATTGGCGAGCGCGCCGCTGGGATGCTGACCCGCCACATTGCGATGGCTGATTTGGTGCCGACTGCGGCTGAGATATTCGCCGACCCGACTGGCGCCAGCGTCCCCGACGCAACGGGCTATCAACTGCTCGCCGCCAACCGCGCCATCAACGCCGCGCACGATGCCGATACCGGCGAGGCGGCACTCGCCTACATTACCCGCCTGCGTCCCGACTTGCAGGTGTCGCTGGGTTCCAAACTGCTCCGCGCCTCAGCGCGCAACGGCTGGGTGCTCACATCGAGTGTCGCTGTCGCGTTCATTCAGAAATTCCACGATCTTTTACCACTGGCACAAACCGCCGGTATGGAGTTGTAGTCATGCGAGCTAAAGAGCTATTCACCGCAACCGATGATCTCACCACCTCGCGCCGCTTCATTGCGGCGCTGATCATCCTGCAAGCGAAAGCCCCCGTTCACTACAGTGTGCTACTCGCCACTAAGGTGATCTGGACTCATGCGATCCCAACTGCCGCCACTGACGGCGTCTACGTTTACATCAACCCTGACTTCTTTCGCGGGTTGGCGTCAGACTCACAGCGTGCATTCTTAATGTTTCACGAGGTGTCACACATCATCCTGCGGCATCCCCAGCGCGCCAAGGTGTATCAGGATCGCGGGTTCTTCCGCGTTGGCGTTCCGTTCGATCACGCCATTTACAACCGCACCGCCGACTGGATCATCAACTCGGACGGCATTGCGGCAGGGCTGGAGCCTATCCCGCAGGGATGCTACTCCGACAAATACGGGCGCGATGACCTTGTCGATTCGGTTTACGCCGAGGTGTATCAAAAGCAGGATGACGATGCCGACGATGACGATGACATCAAAGACGATCCCGCCCCCGATTCCGACGATAGCGATCAGTCTGGCGGCGACTCCGCTCCTGACTCAGACGATCAATCCAGTACTGCTGACGAGTCAGACGCAAGCGACGACTCCGGCAAGCCATCCGACCTACCTGACGCGGAGGGCCACGATCACCACCTGACGCCCGAGTATGAGGGCACCGACGATGAGCAGGCAGACGCCGCGCAGGCAGACGAGCACGATGTCCGCTCATCAGTCGATGACGGCATCGATCAGATGTCCGCTGACGGGCGCGACCCTGCACGACTCCCCGAGTCTATACGCGAGGGTTCGCACCGACACCGCCCCAGCAATGCATCCGACACCGATTGGCGTGCAGAGCTTGCTGATCGGTTCAACCGCGCAGGCGCTGGCGGTCAGGTCACATGGTCTCGCATCCACCGCCGACGATTCGCCACACTGGGTGTGATCAGCCCCACGTCGATTGGGCAGATTGGCCGCGTATCGCTTGTTATTGACATCTCGGCATCAGTCAGCCGCGACATGCTCAACCGATTCATGACTGAGTCTGCGTCTCTGATCGACACGCTTCAGCCGCGTGACGGTGTTGTTGTTGTCTGGACTAATCACAGCTTCCACAGTGCTGACGAGGTCTATTCCGGTGCAGAGCTTCTCGACCTTGAGGTGCCATGCGGGGGCGGCACTTACATGACCGCTGGTGTCGAGTACCTTGAGGCGAACGGTCTGGAATCTGATCTGGTTATCGTGTTCACCGATGGCGAGATGTATGACTCCGACTGGGTTTCTCTGGCCGAGCGTGACAATCTGGTTGTCGTGCTCGACAGCGAGCCGGTGCCCTACATTCAGCGGAACATCACCGCGTCGGGCGCTGACACCATCGTCGCTCAGGCGGCATAACCCACGGGGGCCACGCGCCCCCTTATTTTTAACAAGTTAGGAGACATCACATGAAGGAGCGCACTGAGATTTTGGGCGAAGAAGAATGGGAGCGGGTTTTTGTTCAGATCAGGCATGATCTGGAAATGGGGCTTTTCCAAGACTTGTTTTCAATGCTGGATCAAGTGCCCCCGCGCATACTAATCGGATACCTGAGAGAAGGAGATGCAGATGCATAAACCAGTGCCATTCGCCCCCTTATTTTTAACAAGTTATGTATAGGCAAAAAAACCCCACCGCAAACCCCCATGTTTCAGACAGTACCGACTGGGGGATTTTTATGATAGTTGTCCCCGTTTATTTGATAGAAAAATAAAAAGGGTTGTTATTTTCTTTTCTATCGATAAACTAAATACGTCTAACTGTAGGAGTGAAGACATGAAATTATGTAACGAGTGTTTACGAGTTAATGCGCATCATCCCCATTGCCCCGAGGCCGAGGATGATTCCCCCCAGACCTTTACAATCTGGCAATCAGGGAAGACCTCGGATTTGCGAGTGGAAACCGAAGGCGAGATGCGTCAGGCCGCAAGAATTCTAGGTTTTGATGCGAAGGTTGTAATTTCCGAGGGAGAGGCTGACATCGTCAAGGATGGGATCGTCTTGGGTGGCTGTTATGTCAACGAGGAGTCAGGCTATGAGTGATGTTCTTGATTTTAATGGCCGTAAAGCCGCTGAGCTTTTAAAACGGAAGGCCGAGTCAGAGGAAGAGTTTAGGACTCAACAGCGCCTAGCAAATGATGTGGGCGTCAATGCGGCACTAGACATGTTTGAGTCTCTCGGAGAGCACGACGTGGACCAAACGGATGCAGGCGTCACTGGAGCTATGTCTGGCGTGCTCTATACCGTCCTGCGGTTTGTGCTCGATTTCTCCGCAGATGCAGATAAGGCTCGACAGTACGTGAACGCCGCAATGGATGTTGCTATAGAAAACTACGAAAAGGGGGAGTTATGAATCAGCAAGACAGAATTCTCGACTACTTGAGAGCAGGCAACACCCTGACAAGACTCAACGCATGGTCTCAGCTTGGAGTACTGGAGGCACCTGCTCGCATATCAGAGTTGCGCGCTATGGGCCACTACATCAGAACCAAGATGGTCACCGTCAAAAATCGGTACGGCGATAAAGTAAGCATTGCCGAGTGGACGATGGGAGGCATCAATGGATAACTTGTTATCAGTTTGGTTGGGGGCGCTTACGCTCCTGATCATTTTAATCGTGACGGGAAGCGGAGACTACGAAGAAGCAGTCGCCGCCGAGCGCCACTACTGTGAAATGGTTGCAAGCAAGGTTTGGCCTGCTTACGACCAGAACATCAACTGCAATAAGGAGTAGTATTATGGACTATAAATACCCAGAGCAAATTAAAACAAGGCGTCGGTTTTGGACTGAGCAAGAGGACAACATTTTGGCTCACGGCATCAGGACTAAAAAGTCTTACAAGCAGATCAGCAAGCTGGTCAACAGGTCCGAGGCCGCATGCACTCAGAGGGCTTTTTACTTGAGGGAGAGCTTCAGCAAAAACAATGCGATCGCCCGAAAAGTGAGCGTTGAGCCAAAGCCGGTCCCCGCAAAGCCAAAAGCACCAGAGGTGCCAGACCTAATGCTAGACCGAGTGCTCAACGCAGAGCGCACGATCCAGCAGATACCAACTTTAACTTTAATATCTGGTGCCAGTGCGATAATCTCATTTACAACGATGATGATTGTCATCCTTGCGGTGTACGCATGAGCTGTAGCTATTGCGATATGGACGGCGGGGTTCACTCCCCCGCTTGCCCAGCAATCTACGAGTCAATCGATTTTTGCGGAGTGGGAAAGTGCGCCGACCTTGAGGCTGGCGCTTACTCTAGATTTCTTAGACGCAAGGGGATTATGAATGGACGACCCAGACGACTACCGGATAGCGGTGCAAGCGGCGATGCAAATGGCCGAAAGATTCGGCGAGGATGTGGCGATAATGCGCGACATGTCGGTTTTGTTGCTAAGGGAGGCAGAATCGCCATCCATTGAAATTATTAGGTGTCCAGCGGCTTTGCGCAGGAAGAAAAACAAAATTTTAGGTTAGTCCCACACTCCTAACGGCGAGCGGTGGCGTCGGCAAAGTGTCTTGTCAGGGGCTAACTTGATTGATATGACAAGACGCTATCCACCGCCTACCCAAACATCCAAAACGAAAGCGCGCCGACAGCAGTCGCCGACAGCAAAAAACCCACGATCAACCCCATCATCACCCACGCCGCACCTACCAAGAGCGGTCCCGTCAGATCACTTCCCATCCTCATCCCCCTTCAGTATCTCAACCGCACCTCACTCCCAGCAGGACTTTAAGTACCCAAGAAGATCGGTCATTGGCCTGAGTTCTCTGTACTTCATCTTCCCCGCGTCAGCGTGCTCTTCAAAAGGGCCATCCTTATCTCCCTTCCGCACCCTCTGGCAATCTCGCCAAAAATCGACCTTACCAATCCACCCCATTGCTGTTGGCCTGTCATCTGTAACACTGTAAAAAACATAAACATGGCACTCGTATAGCTCTTGATCGCAGGTAACATGCGCATCCTGAAAATGAAATGGCGGCACATTTCTCTTTTTGGCCTTCACGTCAATGCCAACCATGCGGCCAGATATATCCATTACCGAGAAATCATACGGACCCTTATCACAAGCAGACCATGCATGCTGTACACTGCTGGCAATCAAGAATCGCGAAAACTCCATTTCAGCAAGAGTGCCTACATGCTGGCCCTCGCCGTTTTCGCAAATCGTCATGCGGTTAAAGCGTTTACCCGTTCCCAGACTTTTCACATTCAAACTCCAGCAGTAAATCAATGTAATGTTTTGCCTTTAACAAGTCAGCAGTACCGTCCTTGTCTCGCCACCGTGTAACGTACTTAATCACAGCATGCTCGCAGACCCCCAACTCATTCTGCAAGGCATACTCTAGCGGTTGGATCTTCAGCCGTTTGTAATGATCCCCTCCGACTTGATCGTCAAAACTACTCACCCCTCAGTCTCCTAAGCGGGTTCCTGCCGCCAGCCAACCGCCTCTCTGACAGCCAATCCAGCCCTTGTTTGAAGGCGCTCATCTTCTTGAGGTCACCCGACACATCCCAGTTGTGAAGCACCACCTCTTCTATTAAATATCTGTGATACTCGCCATACCTCTGGCCAACGAGGTCAAGCGTGCGCCCGTACCTCATCAGAGTTTCGTTGGCCATCGAATCCTTGGCCCTCTCACCAGAGGACGGCTCAAAATTCAAAGCCTTGGTGAACATGCCTGCCTGAGCCGCCTGAGACATAACGTACTCGGCGGCTTGATGTTGAGATAGTGAGAGCAAGCCGTCCATTAGGTATCGATCAACAAGACACTGGTCCATCACCTTGGCCCGAGGCATGTTACCGCCCTCGACCATTACCGAGTGGCGCTGGTATATTTCCTTCGTCCCGAGGTCTGTGTGTGACTTGTCAGACGTAGTGGGATTCCCCGGACGGCTCCGGGGGTGGCCCTTTGTGTGTAACATGTTATCAGAACTCATCAAAGTCCTCCCAATTCCGGCTAACTCCCTTGATTGTGCTGACCTCTGCTGGCGGAACGTACTCCCTGTATCTTCCACTTGCCAAGTCATATGTAAGGCACGCAGTCCCCTGTTGGCCGGTCCACTTGAATCTGGACTTCCAGCAATGTATTTCGACGCAGTCCTCTGCGCGGTGAACGGTGATTCCCAGATCGGCTTTAGCGAACCACGCCGCCGAACCCGAAATATTCATCCCCTTGGGTACTGCGTAGGTTCCGTCTTCTCGGGGGTACATCTTCTGGGGGTGGGCGACAAACCAAACGTGGATACCGTGGGCCTTGGCAAAAGCGGTGATTCGACTCAGCATCTGGCTAATGCTGTTGTGCTCTTCGGACCCCACCTGCTCAATGTAGTTATAGGGATCAATGACGAGACCCCGCACACCCAGACGCATCACAGCCTGCTTGGTCCGCTCAATAACGCTGTCAATCGTGCTCATCCCCCCGTCTTTCGACTCCAGAAAGACAAAGTGGTCGTTAATAAACTCAACGGACTCCTCTAACTCTTGCTCGGTCATCCTCGGACCCAGTCCATCATAGAATCCCTTCCCTGACACCTTCTCTGCAAGCTTCGCAATATGCATGTGGGGCGGGTTCTCAAACGAACACACCGCGAACTTCCACGACTCCCGTTGCGCCAGATTGATCATAATCTGATCAATAAACTCAGACTTACCGGAGCTGGGCATGCCGGTCACAATCGACAACTGCCCCTCGGCAACCGTGAACAACTCATCGATAGCGTGGTAGCCGGTGCTTGCTCCTCTGCCGTGCCCGTTGGCGTATATATCTTTGATATCGTTGATGTATTCAGATGCGCCGTACACACCAGACAATGGAACTGGCTCCGGAGCGTCAAAAATCCGTCGCGTCTCCTCTGCGCCTAACTTGTCAACAGCATCGTTTGCATCCTTCGTGCCTTCGGGGAACTTTACCCGCCAGCACTTAGCCCTGCCCACGCGACGGGCAATTTCCTCTGCCAGCGCCTCGCCTGCCTGATCGTTGTCAGTCGCTAAAATAATCCGCTTGACCTGCTCCAGACGGTCACGCTCCTCCCAGATATAGCTGAACTTGTTGTCCTCTTCTGGCGACACGCGGTTCTGACTGACCTTGGCGGGGGCGCCATTCGGGCATGAGACTGCTTTGATCCCCACGCTTGCCAGCGCAATGACATCACACTCGCCCTCGACGATGGTCAGGTCTTCTTCATCTACCCCAATGTGCTCTATGCCGTAAAAAGTTTTTGGTGCGCCATCGCAAGTGAACCCCTTGCCCTCGACAGACCTCCACTTAATCGCAGTGGGGTTTTCACGCGGACCATAAATAAATCCCACCGCTTGCTTTTGTTCGCCAGCAAACCATTTTTCGCCTGTGGTCATTGCTGGTAACCCCTCAAGACTATCTAGTGGCACATTGCGCTCGCCGAAAAAGTCGTGAATGAGTTGGACGTTATAGTTTAGTTGTGTCGGTATCTTGACTACCTTCTCCATATAAGCCTCGTAGAATTTTTTGCGCCGCACAGCACCAGACAATCCACAGTGATGGCAGTGGTATAGGGTGCCGTCGGGCTTGATTGTAATTGAGAGTGTTTTTTGGTTTTTTTTCTTTCGTTGGTCGCCGCAATCGGGACATTTGACACGGGAGTCCCTGTTATGGCCCAGAACGTACTCTTCTAGTGCATCCATAATAGTTGCCTATCCCTATTTTTTATGATATTGATAGACCCTAGTACTGTCCTAGTCTAGAAAGTACCCAGCTTAGATCATTACTATATATAAAATTAGTAATGTTCTAGACTAGAACAGTCCTAGTGTTAGAACCTCCTAAGAGTCTACGCCCCCGCCCATCGGGGGCTTTTTTTAGGAGCATGCCGTCAGCTCTTCCATGATCATTTTTCCTACGACTTTCTGCTCCGTTTTACTTAGCAACAACATTTCATCTAGGGCGTCTTGCAGTCCATCCGGAAAACCGGCTATGCCGCAGTGCGCCAAAAACGCAGGGGATTGAAGGTACTTGACGGCGTCCTCTTTTTCAGTCGGCGCAGTGCCAACCAAGTCACGAATGGCTTGGAATATAACCTTGCTGTAAACCGTCTTATAGATACCGGACACTTATCTCTGCTCTCGGGTCTTCTTTATCGACCCCTCCCCAAATGATGTGCTTCTCTTTTACCTGCCTGTCATTTTTGTAAATCGGACCCTGCATACAATCTAGTATGAGGGACTCATCAAGATCAGGCCGTCTGCTAGCATAAAATATTACGATGCGTACCGCTACATCTTTCTCAACCGGAGGGTCAATTGCCTTGCATTGCTTTGCAAAAGACTTGACATAGTCCAGTGCTTTTTGTGATTTGATGAACAGCGGGCGACCAGTCTTACTCTTAACAAGTCTACGGCTATTTGCTTTGCTACACGGCTCACCGTGAATGATCATGCTGACAATGTTTGACATTTGACTGTTCCCCAGATTATCATTGCGACTGGTTAATAAGAGGTCCAGTCATGAGCAAGATGGGACGTTACGTTTATCAACTACAAGAGCAAGAGGAAAACCCCAATGTCGAAAAGCAGTATGATCAGAATCGAAAAGGACATTCCGATACCGCAACGCACCCGCTTACCAGACTTACCATTTCATGTTATGGAGGTCAACGAGTCTTTTCTCGCCCCCGTCTCGCACGAAGAAGCGCGACTTGTCCAAGCCTTGCGCCAACGAGTGGTGCGATTCCAAAAGCAACATCCACCGAAAAAGTTTAGCGTGGTGCGCGACGGCGACAAGATGCGGGTATTTAGAATCCAGTGAGGATAACCAACCACACAAACCTACCGGAGCCTGTTTATCAGGCGCTCACTCACAGCGACTATAGCCGTGGGAACAGCAACCGATCTGTGACTCAACTGATTGACTCTCCGCGTGTTCGCATTCTCAAGACTGAGCATGACAACCTCATTCAAGAGGACGCATCAGACATGGTCTGGTCCGTGCTTGGCACCGCAGTTCACAACATGTTTGAACAACACCAGCCAGACGGCCACATCGTCGAGGAGCGGCTGTTCGCAGAAGTGGACAACTGGGTCATCAGTGGCGCCGTTGATCTGCAACGATCCGAGGAAGACGGCACAGTCACCCTTCTCGACTATAAGTGTACGTCGGTCTGGTCGGTCATTTACGGCAAAAAGGAATGGGACAGGCAGTTAAACTTCTACGCTTGGCTGGTGGAGCAAAATGGCGAGACCAAGGTATCTGCGCTGAGTATCGTGGCGGTACTGCGCGACTGGCAACGCAACAGGTCTGGCGAAAAGAATTACCCACAGGCGCCGATTGTCATCGTAGATATACCGCTTTGGAGTCGACAAGACAGGGATAGCTATGTGCGAGAGCGGGTCCGCCTGCACGATGAGGCAGAGTTTCTCAGACTGACGGGCGAGCCACTGCCGCTTTGCTCTGACGATGAGAGATGGAAAAAGCCAGACACTTTCGCCGTGAAAAAAGAAGGAAACAAAAGGGCTTTGAGGGTGCTCGATTCAATGCAACACGCCGAGGAATACATGGGTGAAAAGGAGGGGCTGGCTATTGAGGTTAGAGAGGGTCGGTACACCAGATGCGAGGATAACTGGTGCCGCGTTGCCGAATGGTGCGATCAATGGAGGTCCGGATGATTCAGCAAGACCCTGATTTTTATCTCAAGGTTCTTGGGATGATGCAACACTCTAAAAACAAGTTACAGATAATGGTTCACGGCAACACGCTGGCGTTTTACTTGAACGATAAGCATGTTGGCAATCTGGGAGCCGCTGAGTTTTACAAAATGAAACCAAGGGAAGTTTGGACAACACTAGGAGTAAGCGATGAGCACAAAAAAAACAACCTCCTCTGAGCCGACGTATCAGTCGGTATGGGAGACGCTGTCAAAGGTCGATTGCAACGACCAAAAGAAAAGCAAGAACGGTTTGAGCTATCTGTCTTGGGCTTGGGCTTGGGGCATTCTGATGGAGCATTATCCTGACGCCACTTACGAATTCTTTGATGAGCAACGCGATGCGCAGGGTTACTGTGAGGTCTGGTGCCGAGTCAAGATTGGCGAGCTAGAAAGGATCATGTGGTTGCCCGTGATGAATTATAAGAACGAGGCCATGCAGAACCCCGATATTCGCAAGGTTTCGGATACCCGCATGCGGTGCCTGACCAAGTGTATCGGGATGTTTGGTCTCGGCCACTACATCTACGCTGGCGAAGACCTGCCGCCAGATGACGATTCTCAGGCTGAGCAGAAGCAGGAGAAGAAGCCTGAGCCGAAAGAGGCAAAGGCACCCGTCAAGAAAAAGGAGCCTGTCGCGACGGTAACGCCAATCAAAAAAGAGGAGGAGCCAGCGGAAAACCATATCGGCTCCAAGGAAGAGGCTGATAACGTGCTGGGCTTTATGATGAGTACTGCTGACACGTTTGCAACAGGCACAGAGCAGGACTTGATCGACTTTTGGAAGCAGAACAAGCAGGTCATAGACTTGCTCGATGAAAACTACAACGAGCATTACGAGCAACTGAAGGGTCACTTCACTGCTCTGCGGCAAAAACTAAAGACCCAAAAGGAGGGAACCAATGAGTAATTATCACAAGACCGATGGCGGTCTCTGGCCCAACAAGGACAAGAAATCTCAGAATCATCCAGACAAGACTGGCAGGGTCAAGGTGACCCGAGAGCAGATTAAGGGTCTTATCGCTATGGCAAAAAAGGGTGAGGAACCGGTGCTAAAGCTGGCCGCGTGGGACCGAAAGGCACAGGATACTGGCGCGCCCTATCAGTATGTTACCGGCGAGGTGTACTGGGACGGAGAGGAAAGTGCCGCCCCCGCGCCGCCACCTGTGAAGCTTGAGCCGGTCCCCATGTTTGAGGATGATATTCCGTTTTGATTAGATCAAAGAAATTGCTTGCTGGGGCCAAGGACCAGTCTTGCGTAAACTGCGGTGCCTCCGATGGCACCGTGGTTGCCGCGCACTATACTGGCATGAGGTCGCAAAGATTCGGAAAAGGAACGGGTCACAAGCCTCACGACCTATGCGTGGCCGATCTTTGCCAGAAGTGTCATTACCACTTTGACGTGGCATCCGACAAATCCTCGTTTGATAAAAAAATTGATCTCAGCGAGCAGTTTTTATTCCTGATAATTCAGACGCTAATTAGGCGTGTCTCTCAAGATATTATCGATATCAAAGGGCACTCCAACGACTAAGGAGAGAGTAATGCAGTTAAACATACCGCGAACCAAGTCGATTCAACTGATGAATGTTTTTCAGTACTTGTCTTCAGCATTTCCCGACGCGGTTAAAGACCTCATTGACACTAACAGGCAGGCACCTTATGGGGTCACCATCGAAATTAAACCTCTCCGCGCCCAGCGAACTAGGCCGCAGGAGAATTATTATCGCAAGCATTGCGCTGAGTTTGCGCGGTTCTGCGGAATGACTCCGGACGAAATGCATGAAGAGATGCTGTGTCAGTGTTACGGGTCTACCGAGCACGCAACCAAGTTTGGATTACGCCGCAGGCCAGCAAAGAGATCGGGGGGTGCGTCTCGGGGTGACTATTCAGAGCTTATAGAAACGCTGTGCCGCATTGCCGCAGAGGTGGGGTATTACGTCCCGCCAGCAGAAGAGGATAGGGCGTGACTGGAATTAAAATAGAACTGGAGGGTGAGATGGCTGAGCAGGCTATTAGTGCAATATTTGAGAAGCTGGGGGAGTTAGATCAGGCGATTTCGACAATCACAGACATATCCAACATGAACGCGGATAGTCTGGATCTCATTGAGGCGTCGATTGAGGACTTGAAGAAGGCTCAGAATAAACTGGCAGAGATGGGTGGCTTGTGAGGCACTGCTACAGCTGCAACAGGTCCGGTGTCCCAATATCTAATGCACTCTGCGATGAATGCAAGAAGCGGTTACAGCCGTCAGGCGTGCCAGAGTATGTATGGGCGCTGTTTGTTGTTATTGCCATGTCGATAGCGGCTATGTATCTGCCTGAAGTTAGTGGATGACCTCGCTTCCATCGTCATCCACACCCAGCTCGTACAGACACGCAAGATGAACTGCTGACGCCATCATCCCTACATCTAGGGCCGTGGCGCCATCACTACATTCAAACGAAATACTGCCGTCCTTCATGCGATACATAATGACCGCGCTGTACAGATCAGACGCAAAGCCGCCGTCATCAGAAGTTAAACGCTCCACAAAAGACTCAGCCATTTCCTGAGCAGACTCCCACGCCATAGGGCGCTTAAACTCAATTATCTTTGTCATGTCTCGGCCTCACGGTAACGCGGTGGACTTCACCCTCTGACTTGTCGTATGTAATAACCTTTGCGCCGCGCTGACTAACGTAGCCATTTGAACTACTGTAATTATCTCTTGCCGCGAGCGTTGGGTGCTGTTCGATTGTAGCCCCTGCGTCATCAAGCAGTCTTTCATGGTGGAGGTGACCGCAGTGAATGTAGGCGTGGGTAGAGGCGCCCCACATCTTTCTAAAGCGAGGCTCTGACGCAAACAGCTTTTGCAGTTGAGCCATCTTCATCTTATGGCCGTGATGAAATCCCAGCATAATATCGCCGTGTTGGTAGGCGTAATACGGGAACTCGTTATCTATAACCTCAACCCGAGGCTCGTCCTCAAAACGGTGCTTGATGAACTTTCTCATCCACACGCTGGACGCTAGGTCGTGGTTACCCTCTGCCTGAACAACCACCACCTTGCCAAACCTTTTTAGCATTAGATGAACTGCCTCGGTCATCACGCTGATGCTAAGCTCAACAAGTTTTGAGTAACGGTCGTCCCCGGTAAGGTGGTGCCCGGCTGTGGGCGTAACCTGAACAAGTCCGTCCCAGTGGAGAAAGTCTCCGAGCTGGTTAAGGATTCCTGTCCCTGACTTCGGACTTGCATTTAACATGTCATTAATAGAGTTTAAAAACACGTTACGAGCTATCTTTAAGTCCCAGTCTTCACCGTCGCTGTCCTTCCAAGCCTTCATCCCAAGATGAAAATCGGTGATAGTAAGGAGGGAGGCTAGGTTCTCGTCGATTTGTTTTGGGGACTTGGCTGGTTTGAACTTAGGCAATGCCGTGGCGGCATTCTCTACCGCTTCAAGGAGGGCTTCTGCCCTGCGCTCTTCGTCCGTCGCTGACTTGACCCACTGTCCGGTGGGCTTGCCGTCTTCGTTGTAGTAGGTGGATATGCCCTTGACTTTGTAACCTTCTGGCACAACATGCGTCATGTCGTGATCTGGGCTGTATCCCCGCTTGAGTGCGTTGATTTTTATGCGCTCAAGCATCTTGTAGACGTTACGCTCGGATATGCCTAGTCGCTTTGCCGCCTCTCGCTTTGTCATGCCGCCGTCTACAAGAGACGCGACTTCTGCCTGAGATTCACTCTCGGCAAACTTCCCCAGATTCATATTTTGTCCCCGCTAAAATGTGGTCTCAATGAACGGCAGGTCTGCCACTTCCTTTAATCTTGGCATTACCTTTAGGTATTCGTTTAATTGAGCGTCAAGATCATCAATTATCTGTCTTTTTTGATCTGGATCCATGTCGGCGTTAATGACTTGTCTTTTTTGATTCCTGACCTTATCCAGCTTTCTTTTGACGGAGTAGACAGGTTCTTTTAATGCTACTAAATGCCGTCGAGACGCAATGTAAGCGTTTAGGTCATCCACTCTGCCGTCTTTTTTCAGCCGGTTCATTGTGTTGATCACGGTTGATACTTCATTGTAGAGCGGATACGCATCTTCTTTAAGGCCAGAGCCTTCCTTCTGCCCAAAGAACCGGCGCCACAAGGGGAACTCGTACATGCTTTTTGATGGCGGTAAGGGAGATCCCTCACCCTGCACAAACTCTGTTTTAAGCCCCCGATCCGCAAGGTTTAGAACATAGCCGCCAATGGTGCCGGTATAACCAAACATAACGTGGTCTACTTTCATCGGACTAATGTTCAGTGCCTGCCCAATATACTTGCCCATCTCTGTCGTGCCAGCAGAGTCCTGTAACCCGCCAGTGACTTTCTGGTCGATGTAAAACGGAACGATTGGCCTTCCAGTAAAGAAGTTATGATTAAGACTGGCCTCCACAATCGGAGCAATAGCCTGAGCGCCAAGCGGGTTGATTTCTAGCGTAGACACCACACCGCGAGTAATTGTTTCTCGTACCTCGGGGGCAGTTTTCTCTCCAAGCGTTGCCGCCATAATCGTTTCAGGGACGGTCTTAAACAGAAGGCCAACCTCAAACGGGATGGGAATGCGGACAGGCACGCCAGCAGGGGTCGGGAGGAGCCAGTTGTTATCTCGTACCTCGTCTGACTGCTCTTTGTACTGGTCGTCGTCACTGACCAGCATGTAGTAGATAGCAGACAGGCCGGACAGTAATAATCCCCGAGTAGCAAACTTCTGGAATGTTTTGCCGCGAGGATTTTTTACTGCTGAATAGTTACCTCCAGCGGCTCGCACAAAAACATCCAAACCTTGGAACCTAGCATTCAAGAATGGTATCGCCGCAGTAATGACGCGAGCCAGCGGGTGTGCGCCTCGCCTAGAGAAGTTAATGACCTCCATTGCTTGAAACGCGGCCTCGGCTTCGTTGCCCGTTCTGGCAAGGACATCGTTGTAAACGGCGTTTCTGGTTGCGGCGTCAGATAGGGTGGTGGCGTCGCCAGCCCACCGCCAAACAGTAGAGAACATCTGAAGAGGACCACCACGGCCTCCGTCAGGGCCAATCCCCCTGCGTCTTGACTCCTCGGTAAAGAACTCAACTATGTTGTCTGGGTCTCTGGAGTAGTCATAGCCACCGACTACGCCAACGCGCTCAAGGCGATTCATGCCGTCCCCAATACCTTTGAAGCTGTCCAATATAGGAACAAAGTTTGAGCCTGACGTTACAAACGTGGAGAATGTGTCTCGCATCAAGTTAGCAATCATAAAACCGGGGTCTCGCGTAACCGTTTCACGCAAGATCATGCTTGGAAAGCCCAAAACCTTGGTTAACACGTCAGTGACAGCGCCCCCGCCCAGCGTCTCCATAGAGCTGTAGATTAGATTGTCATCAATCTGGAACTGAACTGCCTTTCCGTTAACCTTGAACTTTATCCCATCGGCCAGCTTTGGCTTTGTGGCAACCTGACGGGCCAGCCCCAGAGATTGCATGTCACGGGCTATTCTTTGTTGCGCCACGTTGCGCATGCCCATTTCAATAGCCGCGCTAAGGTTCAGGGAGACGGACTCAATCAGGCCCACATCCACCGCCTTTTCGCTACCTTTGTACTCCTTGAAGCTGGACAAATGCGTCAAGTCTCCGAACACACCTGACGCAACCTTGGGCACATTCTTGTCCCCTTGCGCCTGACGGTAAAAAGGAACGTAGGACGATGCCTTCCACTCTTCGGCGGTCTGGTCATTGAGGATGCCGGTGTTTTTCAGGAACTCAATGGTCTTGTCGTTATATGCCTGCCATACGTCATGCCATTCTTTAACGGGGTTGTATCCATTGACATCCGTTAAAGCGTCGATCTCCTGAAGGATTGCGTCTCTGCTTTGCGCATCTACGGGGTTTGGTAGTCCCTTGCTATCAAGGTACTTTCCCCGCTCAATCATGGCGTATGACTGCGCCAGTTTTCGCAAGTCCCCTACATCCTTGTTGTAGATCAAGGACATTACCTCTATCAACCCCCTGTACTGTCTCCCGCCATAAGAGAAGTTTACGACCTTGGTCAGTCCGTTTTCGTACACGGGAACCCCATCCTTCACGGCAGAGGCCAGAATGCCTTTTGCTCGGTCAGCAAACAGCACAGCGGCTATGGCGCTAGAGTCGGCTTCCAACTCACGCAACATGGGGTTCTTCTGATAATACTTCTCCAGCCCCGCATGCCTATTGATTGCGAGCTGTTTGAACTTGGTGAGCATAGTCCCGATCGGGCCGGTATCCGTGGCGCCCATGAACACTTTGCCATTGGCTTCTTCGCGGGCTGGCCCTCTTGTTAACTTGTCAATAGCAGACTGAGCCGCCGGGGAGCGTGCTGGCTCGTCATACAGTTGCTCATCTGCGGGGAGTGCCGCCTCTGGGTTTCGGCCAATATACTGCGCCTCTGGAGACGCCTTCACGCTAAAGCGGGGCGGTCCCTGAGTCTTGTCTATTGCTTCAATGTTTTGCTGAACCGCCTGCTCTATCTTGGCTGGGTCTACTTGGCGGGCTGATCGGTCCTCTAGCTGTTCTGTTGCCGAAAGGTCGCTATCAAGGCGTCCAGCCCCGCGTCTATCTGAGCCTCCGACATCTGCACCGAGTCGAACTCCATCTGGTCCTCGCTCTGCGCGGCGCCGAACCCGATCCTTGGCTCGCTCAATTCGACTTCGGTCAACTCCGATCTTGGTGAGGTATTTTTCTGTTGAGGTTGCATAGTCTTGTCTAACATGTCGTAGATTAACCCCGAGTGATTTGTATAAATCTTGCTCAGGATACCATATCAAGGCTTGGAATGCCGCCGGTTCAATCGATACGCCCGTGGCCTCCTCAAACTTCTTGATCGCCCTGTATGTGATATCCCTAAGTTGATTTCTGTGGGTGCCATTCATTGGCACATCATTGGTGCCGTCTAACAGCTTGATTAGGTTCTCGGCGGCAAGAGTTTGTTCGCTCTTCTCGCGTTTGCCAGACTTGAACTCGGCAGAATACTTTCTGTAATCGCTTTCGTGTTTGCTCTTTATCTCTCTGGCTTGGCGCTCAATAGCATCCTTGAGCACCCGCTTTCTCCCAACGGCAGTCGCAACTCGCTTATAGGCGTTGTCGAGTTTAGTCTTCGACGTGCCCATCAGCGTTCCCGACAGACGACCCATCGTGCGCATAAACCACATGTCCATTGTGACAGGGCTGAAGTCGCCACGCAGGTTGGTGTAAAACCCGTTTCCAATCTTGGGTCCGAATATGGCCGAACCGTACACCGTGTTTTCAGCAAGCTCACCGGTATCTGCCTGCTTGCCCAGTAATGCTCTGCTGGCCTTGTTGAGGTCTTTTACCAAGAACTCCGTGCGCAAGAACTGCTCAATCTCTACAGGCGTCATCTTCTCCAGTAGCTTGTTAGCCTTCTTGAAGTTGGACTCCATTGACTTCTTCTTGTCGCCCTTGCCCTCTATCTTGAACTTGCCGTTCTTTTTGTAATAGTTGTACGCCTGCTCTGCAAAGGCAAGATTGTCTGGCACGGCTAGGTTCTGAGATGTTATGGCTAGTGACATCAAGAACGTCGCCCGAGAGCCTGCGTCTGTCTTGATCTCTGGGTGAACCTCGGCAAGCATTTCTATTGTCTTGTCGATGGTCTCGTCGTACCACTCTACGGCGCTCTCTTGGTTGCCGTATTCAAAGATGGCTTCTTTTGCGAGATCATCGGCAATGGCCTCTCGGTCTGCCTCTCTGGCGACGTTTCGCGGGACGCCCCCAAGGCGCTCCAGTGTTCTTCGCTGTAGATATCCTGCAACAGCCTTCTTGCCCTTTAGTTTTGGAGGCTGTTCTGCGCCAGATACAACGTCAACAATGTCAACAGGCACGTCGGCGGGGGAACGGTCTAAGAGGTCTTCGTCGGCATCTGGTGGCCCGATCAGATCCTCATCGACATCTGGCTGGTCGATCAGCTCTTGAGGCTTTCTCTCTGACGTGTCAGCAACAACTCCGGTCCCAATTATGCCTCTCTCTGGGACTGTTCCGTCGCCACTGCGCTCTGTCTGGTAGAGCGTTCGTATCTCACCGCGCTCTCTGGCCCCTATCTCGCCCGTCTCTAATCGGCGCAAGAAGTCGCTAAAGTTGCTTGCCTCGACGCCACGGGTAAAGCCGATCATCTGCTTAAAGAAGTCCATGATACGGCGCATGATTGTTCTTGGCTTGCCGCCTATCTTTATAGCGTTGCCGCGATCATCGATCAGCTTGCCCTGATAGCCGTACTTAATCAGCTCCGCAATGGCTTCTTCCATCTGCTTGACGGGATTAAGATTCGGGTAGGCTCTCGCGGCGTATGTTACAAAACTTTCGCTAGGGTCATAGTCGGTGGAGTTGCTGGGCCTGTATCTCCTTGCCGCCCGCTCTAAAAGCTCAAGCTCTTCCTGAGTAATTAAGTCCAGCGAGCGTAAAGCGTGGATTGTTTCGTGATTAAACGTGCCAAGTATCGCTGTTTCTAATTCCGCATCTGTGGCGTTGGGTCCGATCTCATTTAGTATTCTGTCAAAACTGACCTGAAGAATCTTTTCAGTAGGATTGTACGCGCCTCTAGCCATTTCTCCGCGAGTGTTATCGACAAAGACAATGTTTCCTTCTGCATCAACTTCGGCTCCCCTGACTCTATCAACGAGCCTTGCCGTCACGTCCCCAGAAAGCCCAATCGCCGAAAGTCGCTTCGCAATAGCCTTCGCCATTGCCTGACGACGTTGATCTGGAGCCGGTAGCGCCAGTATCTGTGACTCTTCAACAGCAACAGACTGGGCCGGGGTGGCAATTTCTTTTGCTTTTTTTACCACCTTTTCGTATGTAGCCGGTTTTATCTCAAGGCCGCGCAACTCAAATGCCGCTCTAGGGATGTCCGATCCCTGCTCACGCAAGTGCTCCACCGCAAGCTGAAGCTGTGCCGCTGAATATGGCTTGATGTCAAAGACGGGGATCTTGGTGGGCTTATTGAAGCGGGGAGCCTGCCGTAGCTTGAAGTAAAGCAACTGGCGCTCTTCTTTGGTGAGATCATTGATTGACTGGTCTCGGCGTAACTTTCTGCCGGTGTAACGCTGGGCTATCTGCCTCATCTCCGGAGACCGATAGTCCATATCTATGTTTTTGGCCTCAAGGAGCTGGTTAAACTTGTCTCTACTAAGCTCCTCTGCGCCAAACAGGTCCGCACTACTGACAAATGAGCCGCCTTTACGCTGGTTGACAAAGGCCGCGTAGTTCATTGCGTCCTGCATGCTGGTAAACTTAATCCTACTGGGAGCGCGCTTACCCGCACTGCGAGCCGCCTCTTTCTCTTGGGCGGTTGCTGGTCTGGAGTTTATCGTTCCGGTCGATGCGCCGTCTCGGTCTATACTGATCATTGGCACGCCGTCTTTCTGCGTTGCCCGTAAAGTGTCTACATCGGAAGCGCCAGACTCAAACTCAGCCAGTCGCCCGACATTGTCACCAATAACCTTTCGGACCTCCGAAAGAGAGAACCGATCTGTTTCTGGCAGACCCTTTTTAAGTCGCGCCGCATTCAGTCTTTGAGATGCAGACATATCCTTCAACTTAACGCCAGCGTCTATGGCTTGCTGGGCTGTTAAGTCGTCCGCAAAGCCCTCTTCGGTGGTCGTTCCGGCGGCATAGTCTACTGCTGACTTGTTGTATGTATTCCTGTCTACACCAAGTACTTGTCGTCCCAGCATAAGCAAGGACTGCCGTTGATCGCCGTCAACCTCTAGCCCTGACTCGTCAATAGCAAGCTGATTGTTCTGCTCTATCGTTTGCTCTAAAACCTGCTCATTTAAAGCGGCGGCAAGTTGCGCGGCTTCAACTGGGTCTGCGTATTCTGGACCGTACCTGTTGCCTTGGCTGTCGGTAACAAAACCAGTATCGCCATATCCGGTCACTGGCTCGGCGGGCAAACCGGCTTCTCTGGCCTCCATTGCCCTTCGCAGGTCAGCTTGCGCACTTTCTGTATTAGACGAAAACGTCTCGTACACTGGAAAACTGGGACCAAGGCGTCGCGCAATCTCTATGGCTGTCGCCTTGTAGGGGTTGCCACCGGCAGGTCTTTGCTCCACCACAGGAATGCCATCTGGGCCTGTAGTTGTAAAAGGCACAGTAGCAGGCTCGACGTTAATGACATCGATCTCTGCCTCTGGGGCCACCTGCCCTTGTGCCGCCTTCTGATCGGACCTTGCCTCTCTGCGAGCCTGAGCCTCAGCCTCTTCTTTTTCCCTAAGTTCTCTTTCGCCCTGAAGGGACGCCTGATCTAGCGCCGACTTGCGTCTTCCTGATGCGTAGTTCACAACAAGGTCTGCGGCGGCACCAACTGCGCCACCAATAGTGAGATCATCCCACGCGGACTCGCCAACCTGAGTGTTGGGGTCGTACAGTCCGCGAGCGGTAAAGTCCTGTAATAGTCCTGCGGTGACTTCCTGCACGCCCTCTACGCCGCCTGTCTTGGCCGCGCTGGTCAGTCTAGGCATAATGGACTTGGCTAGGGATTGACCGGCAACTTCCTTTGGCAGACCCCTGAACAATCGTTCAACGGGCGCTAACTCAGTCAAGCCAATGGCTCCACCGATAGAAATAGCCGCATCCTCGGTCTCGGGGCTGACCTCTATGCCTTGGGCGCGGGCCTGAGCGATTCTCTGTGACTGGTCACCAGCACCAGCGCCTACGGCCAGTGTGCCTGCCCCGCCAAGCTGGGCGGCTGTCATCGCCTTGCCGGTTAGCCCTGCGGCTTTTCCGATCAGGCCGGGGCCAAGGAAGGTAAAGAATGAACCAAGACCCTCACCAAACTTGGTGCCGAATGAGTCTTGATATCGTTGATCAACGCCCAAGGCGCTTTCGTTGATGGCCTCTCGGCCCTGACGCGCAAGGTTCAGAAGATAGTCTTCGTCCTCGTCGTCTATAGCATCTTCTAGACCGACCGCATTTAGACCGGCATCGGCAAGCTGAAACAAACCCTCGCCGGTAGATATCAGGCTGTTGGCAACCCCGCGTGGAACACCTTTCAGCGTCTCACCTAGAGTGCCTAGCACTGTGGTTTCTTCTCGGTCACCCAAGAACTGAATGACATCGCCAGCGGTGTAGCCTTGCGAAAACGCGGAATCTAAGTCAAAGTTGTTTTTTTTGGACAAAAAAAGCGCGATATCCCCTTCGGTATAGCCCGCTTCGATTGCCTTTTGTATGTCTAAAGCCACTGATTAGGCTCCTACTTTAAGAGGGATGCTAAGGCGTTAACGTCCTTTCCTGAAAGTCCGCTAGTCACCGCTGGTGCCGACATGTCTAGCCCCATCGTCTGGTAAAGCAAGTCTTCTAGAGCCTTAAAACGCACCTTTTCTGAGTCCGTCATTTCAAACGAGTCCTCTCGCAAGCTTGCCACTTGCTCGGATAGCGCCCTGAGCAGTGCGCGCTGGCTTGTCGCATCGCTAACATTAATCGTTGCGTCTATCTTCCGCTCCAACTGCTTCAACTGCTTGCCAAACTGAGACTCGTCAACATCCATCTTACGCTCAAAGCGATCAGCCTCTTCGCCCCTGCGGATATCCTCACGACCCGCTTGATACTCAGCCAGACGGCTCCTCGCATCTAGCGCCCTTGCGTCAGCAGTACCCTTCATGGCGGCAGTGCCTGCGGCGGCAAGCCCTTTCGCTACGTCACCAGACGCAACTCCAGCGCCAATCTGTATCATTGCGTTGGATAGAGCCTGTTGCTTGCTTTCTGCTATGAGGTCTGAGAAGTCAAGAGCAGGCATTGGCGTGTCTTTTCCGCCTCTAGTTAGACCGTCAAGTATGCCAGACAGGTCTTGTCTTTTGGGGTTAACGGTGACCTCCTCTAGCCCTGTCAAGGCGTCCACTGCCTTCGTTGTTCCGAATGGGTTGGATACCGGCCCTGTGGGGCCAATCCCCAGCTCTCTGCTCGACTGGGCAATATCTATGATCTTGTTGCTTCTGTCTTGAGGTCCGGGTGTTCCTGCGAGGGCTGTCACGGCCTCCGTGAGCATGGTAGGCTCTCCCTTACCCCCGAGGATCGCGTCCTCTGGGAGATTCATGAGGCGCATGTCCTGATTGCCTCCAGCGGCCCGTCTATCTGCCATCCTCTGGTTTATTCCAGACAAAAAGTCCCCCGCCTGCTCACGGTTTTGCTCCAGACCAGCAACAACCGATGGGGCAGAGAATGGGTTTCTACCGATTCTGGCGGGCTGGCTTTGGACTTCCGCACTGCCTGCCGCTTGTACACGCGCATCTCCGCCGCCAACCGGCGCAATACCTAAATCATCAGAAGCGGAGCTGGCAAAGATGCCTCTGATGCCGGTGTCAGGCATCGCGTACTCATCTACCACCTGCCGGGCAAGCGCAGACGCGGCAGGCTCTAGCATTCTGTCGTCTTCTGGCTTGGACTTATATGCGTCAAACAGGCCAAGGGCGTCCGCCGCACGCACCACCATTGGGCCTTTGTACAAGTCAGAACCGCCAGCCAGCTTAGGCATCATGCGCATAGGAGCCGCTTCGGACACAGCCTCTCGGTCTGCGGCAGTCATCCCGCGAACCGGCTCCATACCTGCGCCTTCGCCTTCCACCACGGCCCTTGCATAGCTTAACGCCGCATCCCTAGAGCTACCATCCATGCCAGAAATCTCTCCGAGAACATCGGCGTAGGCAATCTCCCCGGTCCCAACTTTAGCCAGCAAGGCGTCCATCATTTGCTGAAGGGGCTGTCCGCTAGGCATTATTCTCTGCAACTGGTTCGGAAACTGCCCCCCACCCACCATCTGCACTATCCCGCCCTGAGCCATACCCATCGGGGGCATAGCCGGTGGTGCAGACGCTATACCGCCCATAGGCATGGGAGGCATGCCGCCTTGAGGCATAGGTGGCTTAGGAGCCTGTGGGGGAGCCATAGGGGGCATTCCTTGTGGGGGCATACCACCCATAGGGGGTGCGCCCATAGGAGCCATAGCGGCCTGCTGAGGGGCCATTTGAGGGGGCATCATGCTAGCAATGCCGCCCATCGCCTCTGACAGTATCTGATCTTTGACTGTGCCCTGATTCTGCTGTTGCTCTTCATGCCGCTTGCGCATATCAGTGCGCCGCTTGATCTCAGAAATCACCAAGAACTGAGGAACCTGACCGCTTGGGGCCGACGCCTCTTCCATCAGGGCTTGATCTGGAAGCCCCTTGATGATGTCCTCTTGCTCAAGAATGTTCATCAGCTAATCCCTATCGAAATGCGTTGTACAGGCCGACACCTGCAATGCCAGACCCCAACAACTGCTGAGTCATGGACGGGGTGATACCGTATGATTGTGATATTTGTCCGGGCGCAATTGGGACGCCCTGCATCATGGAGCTGTAGAACGCCAGATTTTCTCTCGGATACGCCTGTTGCCGCAGGAAGTCCGCGTAACCAATGTCCAAGCCGCGTTGCAAAAGCTCTCTTTCGATCTGGCCTGATGTCTGCATGGAGCGAAGCCGTTCCAGCTCCATCTGCTGTCTCTGTCCAGTGAAGTCGCCAAGCATTCCAGCCGCCGCGAGCCTCTGTTGGTCCCCGCCCATAAGCTGAGAGTATGCGGTCTGCCCAAGCTGTGCCGCTCTCTGGGCTTGTCCGTAGTTCATTTCCACGGCGTTAGCCCGAGCTTGTTCTTCTGCTATCCGGCCAGCCTGCTCAATCCTGACTGCGTCCAGCCCCATTGCCGCCGCCTGCTGTCTCGCCTGCTCTCCAAACTGGAAAGCGCCCGTGGCCGCGCCAAACGCCTGTTGTAGCCCGGCGCCCTGAATGTCGCTTATCTGCTTTTGCAGGTTTCGATCTCTTTCTGACTGCATGATTGCTTCGCGATATCCACCTAAGCTACCAGTGCCAGCCGCCTGAAGACCCAGTTGCTGTCCGGATATCTCCGACTGGCGACGCGCCTCGCCAATCATGGGATTTGTAACGAGTGACGTGTAGGGATTCATGTACCTCTGCATCAGCCCTGCGTTTGTCGCATACTGCGGGTCGTATCCGCTAAACACGTTGCGCTGTTGAAAGGCGCTCCCATAATGCGGCATTTCTTGCGCCCGCTTAGTCACCTCAAGCATCGTACCGGCATAGGGATTGCCCAAGCCTATCTGCCCAGCTATGTCCCCAGCCGCCTGCAACTCTTGGGGGGTTCCAGACACCCCAAGCTGATTCATACTGCTCATTGCAGTCTGCTCTGCTGGCGTAAAATATTTTAATCGCGAGCCGCCATAAGGCTGGTACGGAACCGCGCTTTCATAGCCTGTTCTGGCTAATAGGTCACGGTAGTATGGTTCTGCATAGTCTGGCAGATTCGTTTGAGTTACTGTTGATTCGGTTGGTCCACTAGATCCGCCGCCGCCACACATTTAAAGCTCCTTACGAGCGCAATATCCAAATCGCTCATATCCAGTTTTGTCAAAAATACTCTCTAGCGTCTTGCCGGGGACGCCCGAGCCAATGGTGTACTTAACCTCCATCGCTCCCTTTTCTCTGGCCCAACTCTCAAACGCATCAATCACTGCGGTTGTCGCCTCCCTTGTGTGCTGTCTCATCTCTGGGTCAAGCGCAAATCCGTACTCTAGAGCGTCGTCTCCGTCGAATAAAGGATTGGAAAATAAGCCACCAAGAAAAGCACCTCTGCCTGTACCTGACTCATCGTCAACAACCAATCCTAAGTTTTGATCCAGCTCTATTACATTAAAGATAGTCATTGGCAGTTTTTCTGCGCTAAGCGCTCGGTTTGCATATTTAGAAACACCCAGATACATGGACAGCAATTTGGCGACCAAGGGAGCGTCTTTGTGCTCCATTAAACGCAAGGTAAACGCGCTCACACTATCTCCTTTTCGTAGAAAATAGACGACTTTACAAAGCCGTCCTCTTTTAGCCACTTCCAAAATCCAAAGCGTGCAACCCCTTCAAGGCCGTCGCACCCCGCGTCCTTTGCGTACCGGTCAAGGCAATTCAGCATATCGCCATACCAAGCGTCAAAGTTCTCTCCACCCAAGAAGTGCATGGACAGCATGGTTTTTGCTGGATATCGCGTCACCTCCGTAGTTATAGCGCCCCACGCCTGCTCATCATCAAAGGCAATCCACAACTGGGTATTTCCTGCCGTTACTGCCGCACACAGATGCTCCATTGACCACCGGCCATTGCACCGCTCTATTGCTGGCTCTAAATAGTGCCGGACCTGATTCCATGCCGATGTAGCGTGCTCAATTGGGACCAGACTGATATTCACGCAGGCATAATCCCGTTCGCGTCAATAGAAGGAGCTTGCTTGGTCGTGCCGCCGCGAGCCATCCTGACTCTCTCCATCATCTGATCCAGCTCCTTAGCCCCGGCATCAGAGCTTCCGTCGCCTAATCCTGACACGACATCAGCAGGGACAATAAACTCTCCCGGTGAGACTGCGACAGGCTGTTGATCTCCAATCATGCCGGGAACTGCGTCATCCATGCCGCTACCGTTGCCACGAATCATGCCTTCTGTTTGAGCTTGGGGCTGTGAAGAGCGGAGAAGCATATTGCGAAGTTGCTGGAACATCTCTGGGCCGTATTTTTTGACAAACATGTCAACAACAGCGTCTGCATTCTCAATGCGCCCCAGAACCGCATCCTTTATCATGTTGAACTCCTCCTCCGTAGGCATGGAGGCAGAGAACTCAGTTGGCACATTTGCTATGCCGCCAGCGATAACCTCCGCGTTACCTACCGGTGTTCTAAGAGGCACGGTTCCCCCGCCCGACATGCCGCTATTAAAGCCGTATGTTGGAATATCCTTAACGGTATAGGAGACGACGCTGTTATCCGACGGATCGACGAAGTATTGCTCATTACCAACTCTAATGAAGCCATTTCCCGTAGTGCCCGCATTTAGCCCTGCTCCACGCTCCCTTTCATCGGCGGTGTAAAGGTCTGGGTTGATGCCGTAAGGCATTTTCCCTTGGTCTCGCGCTCCCTCTATGTTTTCATAAAACGCATTCTGCTCCGCCTGCGACATCTCATCACTTACGCCCTCGTACAGCCTCCCGGTGTCGGGGTTGTAGACCATCTGGCCGCCGTACCTAGTAGGTTGAGACGCTATCACATCATTCAGGTCTGACGCAGAAACGGATTGCTTAGAACCCATTAAGACATCCACCCCAAGCAGTAGGTTGCGACGGCGGTGCAAGAACTCATCGATATCCCTGTAGTTAGCGGGCGACAGGTAGCCGTCCTCGTCGGGTGTTGGGTCTATGTCCATTGGCTTTGATCCGGACTCTCCCGCCATCCACTTGTCGATGTCTGTGTATATAAAGACCCCTTCAGGTCTGGTCCTATCTGGCGGCGTAATCGTGCCATTTTGAATGCCTGCGGCGTAGTTCTGGCCTTCCTCAGACCCCATAATCTCCTCGGCAATCTGCTTGAGAGTTCTGTTTGCGCCCTCGCCCCCAAACCTGCTGTTTTCGATCAATTGGTCTGAGTAATAATCAAGACCGCTCTTATCTGGCTCTCTACCCAAGTAGCGGTAAAACAAGTCCCTGATCACAAGATCGGATCTTTCGCTCTGACCGGCCTGCTCTTGACCAGACAGGCCGGGAATTTCGTCTCCGCCGTACACATCTATGCCGCTTATGTCTATCATTCTCGTGATGTAGTCGTTAAGCTCGCTCCCGCTCAGGGCCGTTAGTGGGTTGCCGTAGCCGCCATAGTTGGTGTCGGGCGTTATCTGGCAGACACCGTTCTCGTCTATCGTTCCGTCCTTGCCATCAACGGTACATGGGTCTCCCGGATTGGGGTTGGTGCCATCGACTAGCTGACAAATTCCGTTATCGTCCGTTATTCCCGGAGAGCCATCTGGCATAGTGCATGGCTGGCCTCCAAGCGGAGGGGTTTGTGGTATGTGGCAAACGCCCGAGTTGTTTATAACTCCCGGATCGCCGTTTGGCATCTCACAAGGATCTCCCGGCTGTACGTCGTCAATTGGCTCGACAGGGTCTACGGGTTCGACTTCTTCTGGCGTATAGCCCCCGAGCGTGGTGTAGTAGTCCTTGATCTGCTGTAAGTAGTCCTCTCGGTTTATAATTGGGTCAAAGTACTCGCCCGTGGAGTCAATTTTCTGACTGGTTGGCCTGTATGAGCGATCAGGGGTAATTGGCCTGCTTGCATCCTCTTGATAATAAGAGAACTCAGGCTCAAATCCCGTCATGTAATCGCGGGGGGCGCTAACTGGCTCCTTGCCTCGCAAGTTTGCCTGAACCTGCACAGGGTCTAAGCCCCCGTACCCCGTATTCACGCCTCCAGCGTATGACCCAAAAGGACTTCCCGTAAGAAGACCAGCTACGTTGGTTACGTCTGGATTGGTTGAGTTGAGGGCTATTCCCGTTGTTGCGCCCTGTTGTATAAGTGGCATAACAGAGCGGATGTACTCTTTACTGGAGTCTGCAAAACCCGTAGTAGCCAGCCACTCTTCGGTGCCGGGGAATGCGCTGCTTGCAAAATACTTGCCGTTGGCAACATCGTTCCCTTGGTTCTTCGACTCACCAAACCACTTCTGAAACCAATTATATGTCGGCTGATCCACCAGCCCAGCGCCCTTGAGCGCCTGTAGTGCCTGCTGATTCGTGGACCCCTCTTCAATAAACAGGGTGCCTGCCTCGGTCTCGGCGGCGGCGGCCTCTTCTTCTATTGCGGTGGCGTTGGCGGCGTTAAGGTTGTTGTAATACCCCTCCAGCGTCATCTGGTCTTCGGAGCCAAGAACCCCTTGGTTCCCAGCCATTGCGAGTACCTTGGCCTCTTCATCGCTGGGAACTATTCCGCCTTCGTTCATGCCGGGAATAGAGGGAAGCGGCGTGTTGCGGCTCATCATGGACCGGTACGGACTGTATCCGGGCTGTAGTCCGGGCTGTGCCATTGCGTAGGCGCCTTGCAGGTCGTCATACGCCTGCATTCTCTTGCCCTCTGACTCTTCTCTCATGGCCGCTTGCTGACGCTCAAAGTCCTGCTGGGTCTGCATCTGCTGTGACATGCCCTCGGCTGTCATAGCGCCTACAAGCTGTCCGCTGGTGCCGAGCGCCCCTATCCCCTTATTGACTGCGGTTTCGGCCCCGCCAAATAACTGCTGACTTATTGTAGGATCTGCTGGCGTTGCCGCCGCCGGGGCTGTGGATGCAACCGCTCGGCTCGTCTGCTCAAGCTGTGAGGCTATGCTATCCGGTCCAGCCCCTATAGAGGCCAATCCTTGATTGGCGGCGCCTAGTTGCTGGGTTACCCCCTGCATGGTGCCCGCAGGGTCAATAAGGCCCGGATCGATGCCAGAGAGGTCTCCAAGCGGCAATTGCGCCGTAGCGTCAGTCAGGTCTAGCGTGCCCCTTACAGCATCTGCCGTATCAACTCCGGTGGTTGCTACATCCGCCGCCGCATCCACACCAGTAAATGCCTCGCCAATGCCCGCTGTAAGGCCGGAGGTGAGGCCAGCCAGCAATCCTCGCTTGATATCACCCGTTACTGCCGCTGTGCCGATCCCGCTCAGGGCCGCTGTGCCCAGTGTCCCCAGCTTCAGAGCGCCACCAAGCGCGCCAAACAACAAAGGCAGGAACGCCTCTGGCTGTCCCGTGACTGGGTTTGTGGTCAGCTTACCGCCGGGAACCAAGGACGCAATTCCAGCCACCTCAATGGGGTTCATGTGCACCAGCATGGTATCGCCGTAGCGCCCATGTTGCGCCATTTGGTCCATCATCGGTTTCGCTGGATATCGATTCATTAGCTAGTCTCTACGCCAAACATGTTAAAGCTAAGGCCAGTGTTGCTTGCGTACACTTTAACCACATCGCTTTGATTGAGTGTCAGTCCTAGTACAGCCGAAAATGTATCCGTTGCCGCAACTGACTTGTCATAATAAATAAACTGCTTATTGTCTGCTCCAGCGCCCGCCACATGAATACTTAACCTGAATGTCAGCGCCCCAGAAGTCCTATTGCACACGTTAAACGAGCTAACAGTTGTCTGGTTTAAATTTGGTACTGTATACAGTGTCGTGGTGGTCGTTGCCGCCGGAGCCAACTGGCCTAAAACCTTGATTACATCAGCCATTACTCGCCCCCATCAGCAAAAACTGAAATCGTCTTAGTGCTAAAGAGGAGGTTTTGTTTGTCTTGTTGGTGTTGCCCTCTACAGTGCTGGATATGTCCTGCAAGGATTGCTCTATGGTTCTACGGGCAACCTGCTCATTCTGTTGCTCGTACTCCTTGTTGGCTACTGGGAGCGTTGTATATCTAGACATTAGCGTTTACCGTCCGTTCTGATGTCAAATCGCAAGTCTCCCAAGGTCCAGCCATAATCAGCGCCATCAGTGTTAATTTTTATGATGATCTCTCTGGATCGCGCCCGTAAATGATACTGTCCAGTTGTGCTATTGATCTGCGCTGTGGCAAGAACTGTTTCGGTATTCAGGGGAAAGTCCTTACCTCTGACCTCCAGAGACAAGTCTACGGCGGCTGTTGTGCCCCGGAATGTAAAGTCCGGTATCACTCTCCTTACAGCCATAAACGACTCACCGTCGCCCAAGCCTATTCCTCCAGAGGCCACGAATGCATTTAAAGGCTCTCCGTCCGCGCTATGCCCAAACTCATGCGTGTAAAGGTAGTTGTTGTTCACGTTAACCACATCGTTTGACGCCGCAACCGGATGCTCCTTGGTGGGTGCGTGGATATAGGCTCCGCGATCTAGCGTTCCAATAGACCAATTATCCTCCAAGTAGTTGTAGGTAACGTAATTGGTAATATCCGCACTGGCGTTACCAACCGGGTAGTACCATGTTACCTCAGAATCGTCAGGATTAGTCGTTGCGTATATCTTAAATCTCTGGTCGAACTGTAGATTTGAAAACACATAGTCCAGAACCGAGCATGGCAGACGCTGTACCGCGCCTCGATACACATAAAACCCTTCCCGATCCATAAAAAAGACTGCATCAGCCGCCGCAATACCTGCTTTTGGCGATATGATGCTGACGTTCTCGGCTACCGGAGAAAATGAGTAAATAAACGGAGCGCCAATAAACCGCATGGCCTGAATGCCCACGTCCGTAAACACCAAGATTTCTTGTCTTGTTTTAATTGCGCCGACAATAGTTGTGCCGGTAGACAAAACCTGCCCGCCAGAGCTGTTGGTTGATGTTGGCGTCCAATCCGCAACGCTTTCTTGGTCAGACCACCTAATCAACAACGGATCGATGTTTGCGGATCCCAGCGGGTTGCAACCAAAGCAGATAACATGTCGGTCAATATCCGAGACCATAACCTGTAGCGCCGCAGTTGGGGTGTTTGTCGCGCCGCCCAAAGATGATAGCGGTACAGCTCGCGTCGAAATGCCAGAGCTTTCATCCCAGAAGTACACGCCGCCAGCCCTTGGGTTGAATATTAGGTCATCGGCAAAAGCATCTTGGCTGTACAGGCGAAGCTGGTTTGACACTGTCAAAGCGACAGACTCGCCCCACGCGGGATCGCCCCAGCCACCTACGCCCCAGCCGGTGCTGTCTACATAAAAGTTAGTGCCGGTGTTGATTTGATAGGCACCAACCACAGACCCACCGCCATTTCCCGTGTCACTGGCATTGGCCGTGATCGTGGCATCGGCGCTGTCTTTCGCTGTGATGTTGTACGAGTTTGCGTTTACAACTAAGTCTACTTGATATTCGTGATTTAGCACTGCGGCTGTCACATTACCGCCTAGCGAAGCGGCGCCGGAAAAGGTAACAAAGTCTCCTTCTACCGCACCGTGACCAGTGTCGCTGACAACCAGCGTGGAGGATCCATTGCTGGCCGCAAAGGTCACATCTCCGGCGCTTGTTGTCTCTCTGAGTGGGGTCACGTCAGCAATAATGCCCCCCGACTCCACATAGAATTTTAAGTTTGTCCCGACCCCGAGGTACTTGTTGCCATCAGCAGATCCCCAGTCAAAAAGAGATCGGGCAACGCCTTGGATAGCCGTGCCGATGTACTTTGTCCATCCACCGATAGTTTCTACGCGGCCCTTGCGAAAGCGAACCTTGTCTCCGTCAAACCATCCGGAGTCGGCGCTGTACTCTGTACCTTCCTTGTTAATGCCCGGACTAAAAGCAATCTTGGTTAGCGCCACAACTGCTCCTCAGTATACCCACATAGTTGGCGTGGAGTTTCTCTTGTCTATATGCACAAATGTCTTTGCCACCCCGATACCGTTAAAGCCCATCTCAATGGCCTTCCAGACGATTATCATCCGTTCGTGGCCGTTTCTGACTCGTATATCGGAAGCAATCCCATAGGCGTGCATTCCCGGCTTGTCTTTTTTTGACTCTATGCTATGACTGGGGGCGCGATACCCAGATGTAATAATAAATGGAAAGCCACACGCCTCACGCAAGTTGTCTAGATCCTTTATGAAATCAAGGTCCATTTTGTTCTCGCCAGTCTCCTGACAGTCAAAGTCAGACAAACTGAAATACTTAAACTCGCTCACTCTTTTCTTCCAGAGCCAAGGAACAGGCCAAAAGACCCAGTCAGCGCCCCCGTCATTACGCTAACCAGAGCCGCCTGCTCTGGATTTGGGTCTGGCAGATCCATAAACCACTCAACAACCCGGTAAGTCATTATTATCATTACAAACATGACCAGTCGCGGCAGTATTCGCCAGCGATCTATTGACTCTGGAGAGATCACCCACACAGCACCCAAAATGAGATTAAGGCAATGTTCATAGCTACAGCAAAAACAAAAACCCAGCCAGCCTGCTCTTCTGTGAGATGCATCATTTTCGCCTTGCAAGCCTTGCCGACTGCTTTAACTCCGTCAGTTAAAATCATCGCTTACTTTTCTCTCGCCACGTTTTTGGTTTTTTCAAACGTCCTTAAACCGCCCAGCCCTAGCATTCCCAAGAGGACCGTCAGTAGGCTTTCCATTTCAAACACAGGAAGGGGCGGGGTTTCTATTCCGGCGTATGCAGTAACAAACACAGTCAAGGGTTGGCCCAAGAAATGCCACGCCAAGGCAAGGCCGCAAGACCAGCCAACAAAAGGGCGCCAGCCAGCAACAAACATAGATTGATGCGCGGCTTCTGTCTTGTTTATCTCAATCTGCCCTTTTGCCAGCTCATGAGCGTGTCGCTCTGACATAGTGGCTATTTCGTGGGCTAACCGATTGCGCTCATCCGCATCTGGGATGAACTTGTCCAGTAGCCCCGTCACGGGGGCTATAAGAGACTCAAGCATGCTGACTCCTTAGAAAGAGGAAACAGCTACGCGCTTCCAGCTATTGGTCGCAACGCAGACGTATAGGTAATTGCTGTCCCACGCTATTTCGCCCTTAGTTCCAGACGCAGATGAACTTCCGGGGGTTTGAGAATTGTCAATCCTAATGTGATCGCCGGTACTTACTAGGGCAGAAAATGTTCCTGCCCCCGGAGTTCCAGAGCCAATATTGGTTCCGTCAATGTTCCCCGCGTTAATGTCTACCGTCGTCAGTGTCGAAGTTCCGCTAGCGGTAATGTTTGTAAACGTCCCGGCGGCGGCTGAAGCGGCTCCTATAACCGTACCGTCAACGGATCCGCCGTTAATGTCCGCATTAGAAAAAGACGAGGCGCCTGTTGATGCTACGTTACCAGTAACATTTCCAGTCAGGTTCCCAGATACATTGCCGGTCACATTGCCGGTGACGTTGCCCGAGACAGCCCCGGTGACATTGCCTGCGACGTTACCCGTTACGTTTCCAGTAAGGTTTGCCGTGACGTTTACAGCTACAAGGTCTGTAAACACCTGACTAACCACAGCTCCGCCGCCTGCCCCGTCAAACTTAACAACAGCATCTTTTCCGTTGGCAAGCTCAAAGTCATTAGAAGCGTTGTATGTGCCCTGAAATATAATTAGCGAGCGCCCGCCGGTAAGGCTGTTTCTCACAAAACAGATTTTTTCTGCATTGTTGGGAGTAAGTTGTACATAAGCAGTCGCGCCAAGGTCTCCGCCGTCGCGGAAATCAATAAACTTATTGCGCCCGGTGGAGGACGCGCCGTCAGTGATTGGGAGTGCCGTGGGGGAGCCAGAAGACCCCGCCGACGCCAAAGTAATCGCGAGAATTCCGTTAACAGCTTCGTCAATAAGATCAAAGTTTGTATTGGTTGTCGCGCCCCAAAGACCAGCCTGATCCCCTGTGGTAATTTTCTCAATGCCGAGATTGTCTGTGTATGTGCTAGTCATTGTCTTCCCTATGCCGCAATTTCGACCCAATTCGGGTCTTGATTGACGATAATTTCATTCCAAGATACGACGGACGCACCAGATGTCTGACCATTAGCGGCTACGCCCGTCAGGAATATCTTAATTTCTGCGTTCGGGGCAACAATCCCGACTTGGCCCTGAAGCCTCGGTGAACTAACGGCTACGTTGGGGCCAACGCCTTCAGTAATGGCAACGGTGCCCGCAGATCCTGTCGCGGCTACGCCTGTAACGCTAATATTGCCTGCGCCAACGACAGAAACACTGCCGACTCCACCAGTCGCGGTTACTCCAGTAACGCTGACGATAGCGCCTGCATTGACAGTAATACTGCCAACCGCTCCGGTGGCGCTGACGCCTGTGACAGAGGCAGAAACACCCGTAGTAACATCAATGGTGCTATTTACGTCATCAGCAAGGCCCGCAAAAGGCTCTTCTGAAAAAGACAGCCCGCCAAACAACGAGCCGCCAAGCTCCGCGTTATTACCGCCGACAATGCCTGTAGCAGAAACGCCAGTTACACTAATGCCTGTCGGCAGTGATACTATTACAGACCCAACTGCGGCTGTAGATCCTAGGCCAGTAACGCTAACAGACTCGTTAAATATAAGCGCGCCTACTGCACCGCTCGCCTGCAAACCTGTTACAGAAACGGCTCCCTGCGTACTAACAGATACAACAAAGGGGACGCTGTTTTCTGACGATAACGGGGCTTCAGCAAAAGCATTTTCTGTGATCGCGCCGCCGTTTTCCTCAACAGGATTGGGCAGTCCCGCCTTTGCTGATACGCCAGAAACACTAACAGAAACGTCGGCCATGACTTACTGTTTATCCGCTTTTTGGTCTATCTTGGCCTCTATTTGATCTAGCTTTACAAAAAGCCGCTGAACGCCATTTTCAAACTCTTCACGCCGGATGTACTCGCCAGCCACTAGGACTTCAACGCGATTTACCTTTTCGATAATCATGTCGTCTGTTCTCTCAAGCATTCGCACAGAGTCCCATAGTGTTTTTAAAATCCATCCAACTACGCCGCCTGACACAGTTATGATTGTATTGATCATCCCTTGATCCATATCTGCCTCCCGACGGCGCGGCTTGATTATCCGTTCCAGCCGAAGTCAGCTTGATCGTAGACTCCGTCGTTGTTGATATCACACAGGCGCACCCACGTTTGCATGTCAAACGAGTACAGAACAGTTGTGTCAAAGTTTAAGCACCATTCATGCGAGCCGACCTGATACCCCTCAGTCACGGGAGGCTGGTAGGTAGAGTCGCGCTGAATGCTGGGGTGGATTCTTCTAAAGTAAACACCGCCGTCCTGATACCCATTTTTTATGTAGACATCCGCAGGAGTAACAAAAACCCGCTCATGCTCCTTGACGGTGTATGTGGACCCGTCTGGGTAGTCAATGTATATCTGGGCTAAGGCCAAGGGTGATGCAAGTAAAGCCAAAAATAAAATTCTAAACATAGTACGCTCCTTAAAGTTGAGTAATGCCAGCCAACTTTTTGGCTCTTGCCAAATCATTTTCGTGGGCTGTCTGGCAATGATACTTCTGGAGCGGATAGAAAAGAAGGTCTATTGCAAAACGAGCTTGACTCCAGCCCACCCGGTCTCGAAGTCTCCATGAGCGGCCACTAATCGACTCGTTTGCGTTGGTTCCCAGCAAAAAAGTGACGTTCATCAGTTGAGATACCGCGTCTCCGACCCTGATTAAATAGTCAAGGATTAGCCACGCCCCAGAAGATTTATCCCTTGTCTGCTCCATTAGTCGGCATTAAGCTCGGTCAAGTCATCCCACACGCGAGTAGCATGAGCCGCCGCGTCAAAAGGCACTGTCGCGTCCAAATCATCTGGGTCTCGATCGACCCAGCCATTTGCGGTTGCTTGATCTGACAAATATGACTCTAAATCTGCCTGCGATGCAATCTCTTCAAGCGCCTCAGATATGTCTGCACCATCATCAGAGATGCCAATCATAATCCAATCTTGTGGACTCGCTGTTCCGCTGTCTGAAACGGCATACATGCCGCCTGTGCCTTGTGATACACCAAATTTAAGAAACGTAGGAATAGTGCCTTCCGGCGTAAGGCGATATTTAACAACTTTATGCGGCATCACTAGCGTCCTTTAATAGCGGAGTGTTTGTTAATGAGGTTCTATCCATAATTTGAAACCCCCTGTTATCTGCAAACTCGGCTGGGCAATGCGTCCACTTTTCAGCACACTTTTCTAGCCATTGCACTGTATGATGATGCTCTGGCGCTGTGCCCTGTTTTATTAATTCGTTTTCCCACTGAAGGTATGCAAACACTTCTGCCTGCGCTTGTGCGGCGTTAATACCCAGATCGAATATGTAGATCAAATTACCTTCATCAATCATGCCATTACGACTTCTAGCGGCATTTAGCGCCTGCTTCATGCAGGTCATAATGTGGTACCTGACCTCTTCCTCTTCGTAGTCTTCTTCAGTCAGGGTATCTTTGCCCAATTTCTTCATCAAAGAATCGTATTGATTGGTAAAAAAGTTAAGCTTTCGGATAGCCGCCTCTACATAACCCCTTGAGGATTCAGCTTTAGCTATCAACTCGTCACGTCTAATTTCTAGTAGTTCGCGCTCAAGGTGATCTTCTTCCTGCGTGATCCTACGCTCAATCTTTTTTAGTTTGACCTCATCCTTTTTCATGCGGAAGTACCCTTCCTGCAACGCTGATTTGGTCTTTTCAATTTCAGCAAGGCTGTGCTTAACAGAACGGATTGGCGTAATGGCTGTCACATCTAGCGTCACGCTCATCATTTGCGAATGCGACTTGTAGAAGTTGCTGGACGCTTGAGCTATTGCAGGAGACTTTTCCTGTATGTTGGCCAGCATTGACTTGTATTCTGGTTTTGCCGCAGGCAGGTGAATGTTAATGTCATGCGCGACTAGTTCTGTTTTTTCTTTTACTTTTAACATTATTGAAGACCTCCGTGAGCGTTTGATAAAGCACCCATTCCGTTTTCACCCGCCGTGTTTAAATCACCAAAATCGGAGGCATTTCCCGTTGTGTTTATTTCAATATACTCAATACGGGCACTGTTACTCGCACCACCTGCTATAAGCATTCTTGTTGAACTTGCACAACCGCCTTGACCTTCGTTGCTTGCAAGTAGATCACCAAAATCAGTGGCATTGCCAGTAGACGCTATAGTGACATATTCAATAACATTATTATCCATTCCTGCCGCTATAGCCCTTGTGCTGTTGGAAGCTCCTGCGCCAATTTTGCGGCTTCCTCCTGCATCACCAAAATCTGTAGCATTGCCTGCGGAGGCTATTGTTATGTAATCAATTACATTTGAGGAGCCGCTTGTTAAAAAACGACCCATAAAAACGCCTCTTGTTGGGGAACAGCCGCCCCCTGATGGGCCACCTGCCGTAGTAAGATCACCAAAATCTGTAGCATTACCTGTTGAGGCTATGGTTACATAATCCATAACGTTAGAGTTTTCTGCTTGACCGGTTCCCGCATTTTCGCTATTGGCACCTGCCGATACTCCGCGAGTACTGCTAGCAACACCAAAACCAAGTTTTCTTGCAACTGTCAAATCTCCAAAATCAGCTAAAGTACCACCCGCCGAAATTGTAAAATACTCTATGACATTTGAATACTGGTTACTGGCTGTTCCTGTTGTAAAGATACCGCGAGTAGATGATGCAATACCTGATCGTGCCTTTTGCAAGCCCATATTGCCAAAATCGGAAGCATTGCCTAAAGTTCCTATTAACACCTTTTCTAAGTCCGAATTAGAAGAACCAGTATTAAAAAACGCTGTAGGCGGAAGATTTCCTGACGTGGGCCATAAACCGCCTCGCGTATACGCCTCTGCCTCTCCTAAAGACCACACTCCACTAGCAGAACTAGTCTCATAGTTTGCGGTTGGCGCAACAGGAGCATCGCTAATAATGTTGCCTTGATAGCGTTTAGACATTTATCTGCTCCCATGCTATCCCTTCTTCATTCCAAGCGTACATGTTATTGTCCGCAGGCATGGCAACGGGTGCCTCCCAGCGGCAACTAGTCTCGTTTAGCACCCAGCTAGCATAGGGCCGAGGCGCTATAAAAGCATCACGACTAGAATCAAAAGTGTGTCCTATCCCTGCAAAATTCTTTCGTATATTGCCGTTATAGCTTGTCTGTTTCCATGTGCCGCCAAGCAGTTCATTACAAAATGACGTGCCCAGCAACTCTTGCTCGCTTCCGGTGCTATCAAGGATTTGTGCGTTATTCACAACAACAACCCTAGAAACCTCATTGCTTTCGTTTATTTCTGCAAAATGCGCCATCAGAACGTGATGCTCCCTGACCCAGTGAATGTATAAATATTGTAAGCGCCATCAGTTGTTAAGGTTGGAGATCCTGTTGTAGCAGATGCAGTGCTTCTAGTTCGGATAATGACAACACCGGATCCGCCAGCACCTCCTGTACCAGTATCCCAGCTTCCGCCGCCACCGCCGCCGGTATTCGCCGTGCCAGCAACTCCCGTCGCTCCAGCCGAAGGAGCGCCCGTTCCGCCACCGCCATTCCCGCCAACACCGGGGCCACTGGCATAACCACTTTGCAATCCGCCACCACCGCCACCAGCGTAGTAGACAGCAGATCCGGTAATCGAAGATTGAACGCCAATCCCCCCAGTGCCCGCCGTAGAGGCACCGCTGACACCGGCTCCGCCTGCCGCGCCAGCACCACCGCCGCCGCCTCCAACTCCAGAGGAGCTTACCGTATTACCGCCAGCGTTTCCTTGGCCAGAGGTAGCCGATCCGCCTGTGAGGCCAGATTGATAGTTAGCACCACCGCCTGATCCGCCAGCACCGGGGGCGTTTCCGCTGTAAGTTCCACCAGCACCGCCGCCAATCGAAGTCACCGTAGTTATTCCGGTTCCCGAAAGGACGCTATTAGAGCCGTTAGCTCCTGCCGATCCACCACCGCCAACAGTCACAGTATAGGTAGCGCCACTGGTCAAAGCCAGACCAGTTGCCGTTAAAAGGCCACCCGCTCCGCCGCCGCCTGCCGCATAGGTAGAGCCGCCGCCGCCCCCTCCCGCGACCACTAAATGGTCTATTACGGTAGACGACCCCGGCCAGACATAGGCATTTTGATATTGCGCAGAAGTTGACCAAATGCCTTGATAATTTGGCATTAGGAAAGTCCTCCGTGGCTATTAGATGTGGTTTGAGTGGCTTGTGTTCTAGCCTGCGCCAAATCTCCAAAATCTGTGGCATTGCCAACGGAGGCTGTTGTTATGTAATCTATAACGTTAGTCCCTCCGTTACCTCCGCAAAAAACAGACCTAGTTGTTCCTGATGTGCCGCCTAATTCTTGGCGGGCAACAGTAAGGTCGCCAAAATCCGTAGCGTTACCAGTAGATGCGATCGTGACATACTGAATTACATTGCTACCTGAAGTGGTGCCCCCGGCAAATACAGCGCGTGTGGAACTGGCCGCACCCGCCGTTCGCCGCGTAGCTGTCAGCAAGTTACCAAAGTCCGTAGCATTGCCAGTAGAGGCAATAGTGACATAATCCATTACGTTTGATTTGTTAGCACTACCCTCGGTTCCGCCTGCACAAATCGCCCTTGTGGAGTTTGAGGTGGCTGTTGTTTGCGCTCTACCCTGAGTTAAGTTGCCAAAGTCTGCGGCATTACCAAGAGAGGCGATAGTGACATACTGAATGTTGTTGGCGTAAACAGTACTCCCATCGTTATAAGTGCCACCAAAAAATAAACCTCTGGTAGAGCTAGACGCACCGGCCACCCCACTGCCAACTGATTGGTTCATGTTGCCAAAATTTGCTGTTGTCCCGCCAGAAGACATAGTAAAGTAATCCATATCAATGCTAGTCGTATCACCGCCGCCAACAAGTCCCCTCGTTGCACTACTACAACATCCACCCATATATTCGGCAGAATAAAAATCCCCAAAGTCAGTAGCATTACCCGTAGACGTAATGGTAATGACATCTATCTGCTGAAGAGCGCCTGATTCGTAACCAGCAACAATAAACGCTAGCTCTGGGACAGCAGGTGTCACACTCCCACTCGCATCGCTGGGCGCTGAATATCCAAACGCATTGATTGCCCATACGTTAAACGTGTAGCTTGTTCCGTTTGACAGGCCCGTAACCGTTATCGGGGAGGATGTTCCAGACGCGCCATGTGCATTGGTGCCGTCTTGAACCCGAAAGCCAGTGATGGCCGACCCGCCAACATCAGAGGGCGCAGTAAACGATACAACTGCCTCGTCATCCCCCGGAGAACCCGAAACACCAGTAGGCGAGTCTGGAGCGTTTAGTCCGTCCTGACCAATAAAACCGCCTTCATTTGTGGCCATAAAAGGCTCCTATTAGCTGATTTCTTCGTAGCTAACGAGAACTTCAAGGTCATTGGCAGTGCCAGCCGTAACCGAAATTGATCGATCTTCTTCAAGGTACATTGACGTATTTTTGTCTAGCACAACCAGTGACGCATCCGCTGGAACGGACACGGTAGCAACAAGAGAGTAGGCTGTGCCGCCAATGTCGTCTTGAGTGTGATAATCCACGGTAACATTGCAGGCGTTTGTGCCGTCAACATTAGCAACTTGAATCATGTTGATCTTGAAAACCTTGCCGCTGGATGCGGCATTGCTAACAAGCGCAGTCGCGTTCGTGTTAGATAGTGCTAGGTAAAAAGACTTACCTGTGATTGTACTGACATTGACAATGTTTGGTGCGGACATTGGCTTATGACTCCTTTAATTAACCGAAAACAATGGCCATTGCGATGGCCTTTCCGGTAGAAATTCCTGCTGTTGAAAAACTAAGCTTCCCTGACCCGTCTGTTACCAAGGCTTGACCGCTTGATCCATCTGCGTTGGGTAGCTCTAGGGTGTAAGTTGCAGTGGCGCTGTGCGGCGGTCCTTGCAAGGTTACGCCGTGACTGTTGCTTTCGCAGTTAAACCGAATCTTACCTGCATTGTTATTGCCGTATAGCTCCACAAAACCCGTACCGTTAGGGAATAACTGAAGGTTGCCGTTAGTGTTGGTTGACTTAATTGCATTCGCATTAAGCTCAAGATTTTCAATAAGAACGGAGCCATCAGACTCTTCATACACGGACTTTTCAGCAGGGTAGGCAATAAATACTGACTTAGAACCCGCGCTAAAGTTCACGGCGGAACCGCTATTAGAGCTTTCCAGAACGGTAGTTCTTGTCAGAGTGTTTCCGCTACTGGCATACGTTCCCAAGCCGACCTCAAAGGCCGTGTTTGTCGTGTCAACGATTGCGTAGTAAGTAGTGTCTGCGTTAGACAAAACCGCCGAAAACGCTTGAAAGTTTGTCACAGCGCCGCCCAGCGATATAGCGCCCGTGCCCGTGGTGGTAGTGGTTTCTTTTACTCTGTCTTTAAGGACAAGTGCCATTGTCTCCTCCGATTAACTATGCTGGCCAATCATGCAATCCGAATAATAGCGTTAGAGGCATCAGCCGTTGGAAAGACGATGGTAAAGTCTCCCGAACTAGATGACTTGTCAGCTCCAAAATCCAAAACAAGCACTGTATCGGTCGTTGAAGTCGCGCCGCCGGTAGTTGTATTGTAAATTAAAGCGCCACGAGCCGTGATTGATGATGATCCAAAAGTCAGATCGGCAAAATCAGTTAGTGCCGTTGTTCCTGACGTGGTGGGGGTGACGTTGGTGAGCGCACCACCTCCAGCCGAGTACCCAGTGCCCGAGACTTCGTTGGAGGTCGTGTAGGCGGTTGTGGCCGCATTAAAACTGGCGCTGTTGGTGTACATTGCCAGCTTAAAGCTGTCGCCGCTAGAGGCAGTAAAGTTGTGTGAACCTACAAGCAATTCTTGCTTGAATGATGTACACATGTAGTTTCCGCTAAAAGCCATATCAAAGTCTCCTGATGAGTTCGGCTAGGTCTTTTTGCCCCGCATCACACAGAGCGTTGTAAACAGTGGTTCGGTCGCTTTTTATGGCTTCCTTCATGTAATAGACAAGGAGCTTCCTAATGTCGGCTCTAAATGCCTCTGCCTGCGCCCGGACTTCTGGGGCGGCGCTTTCTGCTATTGAGACAATCTTATCTAGACATCTCTCAGCAATTTCTTCTGGGGTAAACCCTCTGTTGGACGTTGTTTGCACAAACACGTTCCCAACTGCGGCGTCAATCATCCTCTAGGCTTCCTTACTTCTCCGGAGCGATAGCTGTCTGTGGTGCTATATCCCTCGCCCAACTGTTCTAACTTGCCGAGCGCCTCCATGTACCGTTGC
>Ga0070746_10000113_pt1 | contig 40880 bp, 39 predicted proteins | sample VirMetDEL_Mar_21_FD_77016 | JGI IMG/M metagenome (GOLD analysis project Ga0070746, IMG submission 77016) | Aqueous microbial communities from the Delaware River and Bay under freshwater to marine salinity gradient to study organic matter... | ecosystem: Environmental > Aquatic > Marine >...
AAATCATAATCCATTCTACCTTGATTGGCTACATTAAGTGTGGCTACTACGCCAAAGGAAAGCCACCAAATAAACATAGGTACCAATACATAATTTAACCAACTGGGTAAATCGCGCCCCAAATTATCTACTTCGTTCAAGCGAAGATAGAAATTACGAAAAAGGGTAACAAAGATAGCAATCACTATTAAAAATCCTATAACCAAGGCTACTATTTTAACTTCTTTATTAACACCTTGTTCTAGAAAATAACCTAAACTCATAAGCACAGCATTCAGTACACAAAGTTCATAAACAGTATCATAATCTTTAATTCCAGAAATGATAGATAAAACAAAAATCATCATAGTAGAAGTAATAGCGTATTCTATCCAGCGATAGCGATTATAGCCTCTTTTAATTTCATTCAAATAGGCACCTGTCCCGAAGCCATCGGTGGCGTAAAAGGAATGAAAAAAACTAGTAATAAGAAAAATAGCAGCAATGATACTCTCGATGGCTCTTGTAGAAACCCTGACTACTTCATAATATTCTAAACCTACGTTTTTATCATCAGCACTAATAGAAGAAATTTTATAACTATATAGACTAGTGTCAAAATTAGCTTCCTGGCCTCGTGCATAAAAAGCACCGGTTACACCCACTGCACTGAGAGCATGAAGAACAGTAGCATAATAATTCAGTGTAGTTAATTGCATTTTAATAGTAAAAAAAATAAGGATGGATAGACCAATGCGTGCTCAGATGAAACTTAATTACTACTTTAATTGTATCAGAATAATCCCTTATCAAGACACAAGTAATATTATAAATTATAATACAACAATTAATTTTACTTGGGATGAAATAAAGCATCCTATTGTTCATGGAATCGATATAACTGGTCGATATTTCATAGTATTAAAATTGATAATAGATGGTGAAAAAATAATGGAAACTATCTTTCAGCAATTTTGTGATAGTGATAATTTTATTTCCTGTGGAGACGCTACTTGTTCTTTACTTTTATGCACCGATTTAAAAATGCAAACAGTACAATTTAATTTAATTACAGAATTATTAGAGAATGGCAAAGCAATAGTTAAAGAAAATCAAAGACCCAATAATTATTCTTGGATTGGTAAATATGTTTATATTTATGACGGTGAAGATATATTGGTTAGGTAAAATTGATGTATAAAATAAAATATTAAAGATCAATATAACCATGGCTTGTACTATTGATTGTAATAAATGTAATTACAGATATGCGGTCAAGCAAATATGTTTGGCCAATAAAAATTATCTTAGTTATAATACCACTAAATTTGAAAAGATATTATTTATTTGTGAATTAGAAAGAATTTTTATGCAATTAAGAAAATTTTATAATATTGATTAATTTCTAATATAATATATTAGAAATCAAAATTTGTTTAAATAAAATGAAAGAGATAGGTATTTTAGATCCTGATGGAAAATATAAAAATCCACTAACTGGGAATAAATATAGTCAAAGATATTATGATTTAGCTAATATTAAACCAGCATGGAGAAATTTACCCATGTACGGAGAAGCTAAAAAATTAATTAAATTAATTGAAAAACATCGTGTCTGTGTTATTGAAAGTGGAACCGGTACTGGTAAGACAGTTATTTTGCCCAAATTAGCTCTCCATACCCTAGATTATAAAGGTAAAGTAGTCATGACTATCCCTAAAAAAGCAGCTACTTTAAGTTCAGCTAGTTTTGCCGCTGCTTGTCTAGATGTTAAGTTAGGTCAAGAAGTAGGCTATCAATATTCTGGTTCTTTTATAGAAAGTGGCGAAGGAGATGATATAGTAACAGAAAGTTCCAAAAGTGGAAAAACTAAATTACTTTTTAGTACCGAGGGTAGTGTTTTACAACAATTAAATAATGATCCTTTTTTGAAAGAATATGATATTGTAATTATTGACGAAGCTCACGAGCGTAGTATTGCCATCGATAGAATGTTAGTTTTATTGAGAGAAGCACTTCTCTTAAATGATAATTTGAAAGTCATTGTTACATCGGCTACTTTGCCTCCGAAATTATTCGAAAATTATTTTCGAGAAAAAGGAATTTCGGTAGGGGAAATGAATATCGATCCACTGCCTAATAAACCAGTAGAACTTATTTACAGTAAAAAAGATATTAAAATAAACGAAAGAGGAGATGAGAGTTATAAAACATATTTTAAAGAAATTATCGATAAGAATAAAGAAGGAGATACTTTAATCTTCGCTACTTCTTTGCCCCAAGCCAAAAGTTTATGTCAAGATATAAGTAATAAAGGTAACAATATTTTTTGTGTCGAAGCTACTTCTAAAACTATACAAATGAACGAAGATATCCAAGAAGTTCTCAGTAAGGAAACATTAAAAAGTTTAATAGAACAAGAAAAATTAGATAGTAAATATAAATACAAAGTAATTATTGCCACTAAGATATATGAATCTTCGGTTACCCTAGAACCCTTGATATATGTCATCGATAATGGGTTAAATTTGGAACAAAGTTATGATCCCGAAAAAATGGAAGACCAATTAAACAAGGAAGATATTTCCCAAGCCCAAGCTATCCAACGCAAAGGACGCGCGGGAAGATTATATGCCGGTTTTTGTTACCGAATATATAGTGAAAAACAATACGAGAAAATGTTAAAAAATCCAATTGTGCCAATTAAAAAAAGCGATGTAACAGAGATGTTACTATCTCTATTAAATCGTTACGATGTTACTAATTTAGGTGAATTGTTAAATTTCTTGCGACTTTTCATAGAAAGACCGCCCAAGCTTTTCGTAGAAAGTGGCTTACGTACTCTGCATGCCCTGCAATTAATAGATAAAATAGACGCAGATGGAACATTAACTGAAAAAGGAAGATTAGTATTGGAAATAAATAATAAAAAAGTTTTTAATATTTATAGTTCTTTGGCACTTTATTATGCCAAAATTTACAATTGTGCCAAAGAAGTAAGTATGATTGTAGCTGGTTTAGGAGGCGAGGGAATCAATGATATTAATGATTTTTTTCTAAAAGGTAAAGATAAAAAAGAAGAAAATCAAATAAAAGAAAAAATCAAAAGTTTCAAAGTAGAAGACGGTGACGCATTTAGTATATACGAAATTTTAACTCGTTTTCTAAAAGCTGAAATAAGAGACAGAACAGACATCAAAGCTTGGTGTAGAAGAAATTATTTACAATATTCTACTATTAATAAAATTATTATAAAAGCTATTGATATTTATCGTAAAACGCCAAGAGTGGAAATGGAACAAGAATATGATATTCCTGATTTAAAAGATCGTATCAGTTATTGTTTATTGAAAGGTTATTTTCCTAATTTAGCACAGTATACTGGCAAGACGAAAAAAGTATTTGGAAACGAAGTAGGGCTTTATAAAAATTTCTTTCCTATGAAAAAAAGTACCGCTCCTATCTCAGCTAGTAGCTATATAAATAAGGCTAATTTTGTTATTTATAATAAATTATTTAGTAGCAGTAACCAAAAAAGTATTATTTTGGTTACTAAGGTCCGGAAAGATATTGTAACTATGTTAAGTGATTTTGAGAAGAACTATTTAGATTTAGCATTTTGAACCAGAGCTTCTTCCTCTCTTAATTCCAATAAGCCAGAAGGTTTATCTCCTATGTTATAAACAGCTCGATCACCTAGCGTATATAGAAGCAAGGAAAAGAAAACAATAAAAATAAAAATAATCACACCGAAGGATATGTAAGCTATTTCTTTTTCAGCCATTTTTATTAATCATAAAAAGTAGAATAATGAATTATTATTTTGCCTTTACTATCAAAAACCATAAAATACTGAGCTTTAATAGTTTCTTCGTGTAATTTAAAATTATATCTACCGGTATCAAAAACCATATTATTTCTTGATAAAACGATATTATTTTTAAAAAAAGTAATATCTTTTACTTCTTTACTAAATGTCTTAAAATATTTACTTAAATCATATTTATCGGTAGTAGGTTTTTTATTTCTGGTACCTTTGAAAATAAAATCACTATCATAACATTTTAATATATCTTGTAAGAGGCCTCTTTTTAATGAAAAGGCCCAAACTTTTTTGGTATTAGTTGCTTTTTGTAACAAACTCATTTTAATATATATAATTTTATTATTTACCAGTGCTACCAAAACCACCTTCTCCTCTTTCAGTGCTATCTAAACAAGATACCACTTCTATTTCAGGGAGGGTAATTTTTTCTAAGATAAGCTGGGCAATACGATCTCCTCTTTCCAAAACTAGTTTTTCTTGGCCACTGTAAATCAGTAAAACTTTTACTTCACCTCTGTAATCACTGTCAACTACTCCAGCGCCAATATCGATATTTTTCTTGACCGCTAAACTACTACGCGGAGCAATGCGGCCATAATAACCATATGGAATAGCCACAGCAATCCCTGTACTAACTAGTTTTCTCTCGTTGGGAAAAAGAACTAAATCTTCGTCTAAATGGAGATCATAACCAGCCGCTTGATCGCTTTGCCGAGCTGGTGCTTGAGAAGTAGGAGTAAGTAATTGAACTTGCATTTTTTATCTATATACTTACTTAATATTATTTTCATTTTATATTAAAATATCATGGATAATATTTCACCTATTGATAATAGATATTTTGAAAGAGTAAAAGAAATAGCTAATAATTTTTCTTATTTTAATTGGATTAAATATAGAGTAAAAATAGAAGTAGATTATTTAATAGCATTGGCTAAAATATTACATAATCAAGATTTAACTTATTTAGAAAAAATATATAAAAATTTTAATATTATTGAGATGAATGTTATTTTAGATTATGAAAGAAAAACTAGACATGATATAAAAGCTATTGAATATTATATTGCTAGTTTTATACCAGCTAAGAAAAATTTAGTTCATTTTGGTTTAACTAGTCAAGATATAAATTCGGTGGCATTTAGTTTACAACTTAAAGATTGTATTAATGATAATATAATTCCAACTTTATATATAACTAATAGTATAATATCTATTTTATCGGAAAAATGGAAAGATATAACTATTATGGCTTATACACACGGCCAGCCAGCCATACCTACCAAATTAGGAAAAGAATTAGAAGTTTTTAGAACTAGGATATCTTATTGGTATCAACAAATAAAAAATTTCCAATATTTTACTAAAATTGGCGGAGCAGTGGGAAATTTAAATGCACACAAATTAGCTTATCCTGATATAGAATGGAATAATTTTTTTAATAATTTTGTTAAAAAATATAATTTAGAAAGATGGCAAACAACTACTCAAATAACTAATCATGATGATATTGTTAATATTTTATCTCATCTACTAAATATTAACAATGTTTTAATAGATTTATGCCAAGATATTTGGTTATATATTAGTAAGGGATTTTTTGGATTAAAGAAAGTAAGTAAAGATCAAGTGGGCAGCAGTACCATGCCGCAAAAAGTTAATCCTATTGATTTTGAAAATGCCGAAGGTAATTTAAAATTGGCCAATAGCGGTTTGGATATGTTAATTAATAAACTGCCGGTTTCTAGATTACAACGAGATTTAACTGACAGTACCGTCCTAAGAAATACAGGTGTTTATTTAGCTCATTCTTTACTGGCTTATAAAAATATTAATACTGGTTTAGAAAAATTAACCATAAATCCAATTAATATAGATAAAGATTTAGAAGCTCATCCCGAATGTCTGAGTGAAGCTATCCAAACATTATTAAGAGTTTATAATGTCGATCGTGCTTATGATGTTATAAGATTAGCTACACAAAATAAAAGCTTTGCTTCTTTACAAGGCTTCAAAGATACAATTATAAAATATTTAAATGATAATAATATATCGTGTCCAGATATATTAATAGAAAGGATAAAAAAATTGAGTATGTATACTTATTAATTTAGAATTAAAAAAATTGAATTAAAAAAAATAAATATTTATAATTAGAGTTTGACTCTATTGCGTTATATGAATATCAAACATGGGTAGAAATCGAAGAGACAGAAATCCTTGTACTGAGGTTATGGCTAAAATCAACAATGCTCTTATTGAAAAATATCAGCTTAAGTTGGAAAGAAGTGGATACACTGTCATTACTCTTACCGATGATCAAGTACAGGATCTTCGTTCTGATGACAAGACTAGATGGCTTAATGTTATCAAGAATAATAATCTGAAATTGTTCAGTAAGAGTGTAAGTGAACGCTTATACACAGCCAGTGATGATGAAGATGGCAATACACCTACTTATACGCTATTTGTAAAATATAATACATTGGGTTATAAGTTAGTAGATCGTTTTGAGGTCTATTAAAAGAAAAAAAAGTGTGATGTAAAATATCACCATAATACTTTATTTATATTATGGCGATAAAAAATTTAAGTATGTATACTTATTAATTTGGAATTAAATTACTTAATTTCATAGCTCTAATCATACGGGTCATACCGATACCACCACCACATCTTTGAAAGAAATTAAAATTAAAGAATTGTTTTAATTCTGTTTCGACTCGTTCTTTGCCGAATTTATCAAAAAGAATATTAGCGTATCCTCCCTCGCTGATAGTATAGAATTGACGTCGCATTTCTTCTACATCACATGATCTTTCGGCTGATCCAATAGTCTCGATACCGTGGACAATAACGTCTACTTTATTGGCTTCTTTACCATTAGGATTTTGTTGCATATTCCAAAAAGGAGAAGTATGATTAGGGAAATCTGTCAGGAAGAAAACCGGACCATATTCATCTTCTAATTTGGCTTCGTGTTCATTTTCTAATTCCTGTACTCCATATTTATTAGCAATATTGGTATAGGTATCACGAGGAAATTCTGAGGCTGTACCAAAGCCCATATGTTCCAAGAGTTCGGCTTCTAATTTAATAAGTTCTTCCATACTTCCTTTACATTCAAATTCAAACATAGGGAAAATTTTATCATGACGTCCGGGAATTGGATCAGGTTCATTGCGATAACTAGTAGAGATACAGAAAAAACCCGGTGTTTCTGGACTGGCTAGAAGTTCGTGTTCTAGCCACATTTGACCGGTTTGTGGCAATGGCCAAATAACATTGTCATAAGTATAGGTAGCAATAGTAGAAGGATCTTCACAGGCCGCTAAAATACTACGTCTGCTTTGAGTATGTACTTCTACCCATCCTCTGCCTTCGAAAAACTCTCGCATTTTCTTGGCCACATAATGGAAATCTTTGGAACAAAAACTAGGTACCTCCATTTTTTTATATATTTTTTTTATAAAAATGATTTTTTATAAATATACTGGTTTAAGAAAAAAATGGAGACTATCAAACAAGATTTGGAAGAAAAAGGGTATTGTATAATACCGGATATATTATCCAACGATGAGATCGAAGAAGCTAAAACATTATTTTATGATTGGCAAAAAACCATACCTAATCATGATAAATTTCATTCATTAATTAATCCGCACGGTATTTATAAATTTCATCAAATTGGTCATCAAGAACATGCTTGGTTTATACGTACTAGACCACAAATTATTGATATTTTTAAATATTTATGGGGTTGTGATGAATTAAGTGTTTCTTTCGATGGTTCTAATTATATTCCCAAAAATTGTACTAGAAAAGATAGTTTATGGACACATACCGACCAAGCACCTAATAAAAAAGGTGTGCATTGTTATCAAGGTTTAGTTTCTCTAACTGATAATAAAGAGAGAACTTTGGTGGTATACGAAGGGTCTCATAAACAACATGCTAGCTATTTTGAAGATCGTGATATTAGAGGCAGTAATGATTGGTTTATTTTTGACGACGATGTTATTAAAGAAATGGAAGCACAAAAAAGAGTATTAAATATACCCAAAGGTTCCTTGGTTATTTGGGATTCTCGTACTTTTCATCAAAATCAATATGGTGCTCCTAATTCAGAAGAAAGAATGGTACAGTATGTTTGTTATTTACCCAGAAATGATCACAAGAATACAGTAAGAATGAGAGAAAAACATTTAAGATATTTCCATGATCTCAGAACTACTTCACATTGGCCTTATCCTATTACAGTCGTTCCTTTGCAACCGCAAACTTATGGCGATAAAAGCAAATTAATAGATTATACTACATTAAGAAAACCAGATTTGGAAAGATTTATGCCAGATATTGAAAAATTATTATAATTTTCATTTATTTCTATATTTCACTTTTTTTATACTTTTCTATAGCTTTAGAATATTTTTATATAAAGTTTACTAAAGTATAGAAAAAGTGTAAATAAGTGAAATATAGAAATAGAATAATTTTTGTTTAAGGAACTTTTTTTATTTCATAATTTATAACAAATTATGAAAAAATCAAACAAATTTATATTCTTTTGCTAAATAATGTAAATAACAAAAGAGTTGAATTAAACCATCATCGAAATCCATTTCATATTTTAAATCTTCGTTTTTAACATATTTTAATTCCTTTTCCCAATCATCTACTTTGGCAATAAGATGATGAAAATTGTCATCAATTAACCAAACTTTACGGTTTAATTTTTCTCGCCATTTGTCGTCAAATTTTTCACTACTTTCAATGCATAATTTTTCGTGTTTAGTTAGTTTTTCTTTATCGGTAATTAATTTATAATATTGATTAGTCTTGACAAAAGCTTTGCTGGGAGAAATAAAATCAACTATTGATAATTGACAAACTTGTTGATCTTCTTCTATTTTATCAATATTTTGTAGACAAAAAGGGCATTTTTTTAATTTAGAAGCACAATCGTGACAGAGCTCATGGTCACATGGTTTTATTTTACTCATCCTCTTTTTCTTTTCACAAACAGTGCATTTGGAACGATGATAATTAATATAAGCAAAATAGCAATCATCTACTGGTAAAACTTTGGGATTACGACTATTATAATTCTTAGCTATAAAACAATTGAAATTCCAAGTTATAATATCACGATAAACTTGATTGCGTAAAGACATAATATTTTTGCTCTTGAAATAATAATTTACTTTTTCATTACGAAAAGGATTAATAAGCGTAATACGAGTCCAAGCTTTGCCACTCATAAGCGCATATAAAAAAGCTTGGGTTAAAGCATCGTCTTTCCAATTAATAGAAACACTGGCTTTAATTTCCCAAACATTAATTTCGTCATATTCATTTCCATTTATGTTACTTTTACTCTCGAAAATAGCATCAGCTATACCAGTCAAGTAAGGCATCCACATATTAGCTTGTACTCTTAATTTTTCACTCTTTGGACGACAAGCAATAATTTTGGGTTTTAAAGCTTGCCAATATATTTCCAAAGTTTTGATATTATCACTACTAAATGAAATAAATAATTTATTATACATAGCTAAATGTAATTGAGAATACATATAGATACCTTTAAATTGTGTAACATCATTTAGTTTACTTTTTTTAGCATATTGTTGATAACGAATAAACAAATTTTCTATCTTTTTAAAGATATGAATATACATAGGATGGTTGCGTAATTTTTCGATACTATCAATATTTGGCCATTTTCCGAGCCAAGTAGAAGTCATCAAATTTTCTATGATGACACCAATCATGGCTTGTTCTTCTTCGCAAATAGCTGCGGGTCTTTTGCATTTTACTTCGCCGCTAAAAACAGGTTCGCTTTCGTATTGTTTGATACTTTCTTTGATGGCCAAGCGAGTATCATAAAATAGAATATTTTGTCTAATTAATTCAGTAACACAACGTTCACTTTCCATGAAATCTTGAAAAGTATATTCGTCTAATTTTTTTCCCTCTCTAATTTTTTCTTTGTTAGGTTGAGGACAGTTATCAAAGAAAGAAAGAACACGAGTAAATTTGTCTTCGTAGGCAGGAACGTAAAAATGAACTGTTTTACGAGCTCTGGTCACAGCGACTGTTAACAAATTAACCACAATATCGTCAGAAAAATTACAAAAAGCTTTTTCTAAGGGAAAAGTCAAGAATATAACTACATGATCTCTTTCTAGACCTTTGGAAGAATTAGCGGTAGAGAGAAATAATTTTGCTGGATCTAACTTTTTATGATTTTTATTTACATCGACATTTTCGTTAACAAAATTACGACGTAGACGAGCAACATCACCTAATGCCCCTTTAACTGTGATAGCAGAGCTAAAAGTTAAGATCATAGTGTTCTCTATACCATATTCGCTAATTTTTTCTTTGGCTATATCGAAGATCTGGCGATAGGAATAGAACCGGTTCCATTTTATCTTCGCTTGGGAGTGTTCATTAGTGGATTTCCATTCCTGTATCTTCTCCTTAAATTCAGGATAATACGCACTAAGAGTTTTTTGCAATCCTCCCAAAATTTCCTGGGGTACCCTAGGGGTGATTTTCATGTAAAAACTAGCAATTTGCACCAAATCTTGATTTAGTAAGTACCAAAGCAGGCTATCTCTGGGTTCCTTTTGTATTGATTGAAACACGTCACCGGCGAAAATAATTTTACTATTAGGATAAAAGTGCTGAAAAATACGGAAGGTATTCCGTTCTAAATCTTGCACTTCGTCAATAAAGATGATTTTTGGCTGTTCTAAAACTGGTTTTGCGCGACCATTTTCGCACAAATCTTGACAAAATCTTCTTTTACCATCAAAATTAGGTAAATCTAAATAAGGATATTCAAAGTATTTGCAAATAAAATATATAATAGAATCAAAAGTACTAACTTTTACTTTACCTTTGAAACCATAGGGTTTTAATTTTCTTTTTAATTCATTCTTAATACAAACATTAAAAGATATAAACATAATTTCTTCTGGTTTATATAATTGTTGTAATATAAGATGTATCATGATACCAAAAAGTAGGGTAGTTTTACCGCAACCAAAAATACCGTTAATGACATAATATTGAATTTTATCTTTGATAACTTCTTCCAGGACTTCTTTTTGGTCTTCGCGCCAGGGGAAATCAATAACATCTTGGAATAGTTGTAATCTAGCTAAATAATTTTCTTTTTTACCTAATGAATAGGCGCTGTTAATATTTTTAAGGAAACATTGTATCTCTTTGATACTTTGTTTATCTTTAAGTATCTCCATGTTTTCTTTAAACATAAATAAAGAAAATTCAATTTTAAAAAAATTACTTTAAGATAAAATGGCTTCTATTATAGGGCTGGTTTCTAAAATGGCATTGGGCCATTTAGAAAATAATAGTAGTAATGTTACGCAGTTAGAATCATCTGCTGCTAATCAAATAGATTATGAACAAGAAAGTGCATTTAGTGCTAGTCCGATAGCATTGACTGTCACTATGTTGAGTTTATCGGCGGTAGTAATTACTACTTTTGTCGGAGCCATTATTTATAAAAGAAGGATGGAAAATAGAAGAGAAAGGATAGTTTTGGCTGAAAATAATCAGTTTGAATTACAGGAGCTTTGAGCTTCATCGACAAGTTTATCATAACTTGCTTTCAGTCTTTTTTTACCTATTTTAGTATAGGGACTGTAATAAATATCAATCCACCAATTTCTAACAATATTTACATCTTTGATAAATTTTTCAATAAATAGATCTTGAAAGAAAAATTTATCTGTTTCTTCTTCGTCTTTGAAAGAGTTAATTTTCAAAATTCCTTCGTCTAAATTACTATGAATAATATTTACCATTTTTGATATCAAATCTTTATCGGAAAATATTTTCATTAGCATATTTATATCATAGTCAGTTAAATATGTTGCAAATTTAGTAGTATGATACCAACTATTTTCTATTATTACAGTAATGTCTCTGGTTTCTATTAAATAAGACAAAGATAGTAATAAAATTCTTTTCAGAGCATTTCGAAAAATTCTTTTAGTGTTTTTGAGACTGGTTAGATATTTAGGGAAATCTTTTTTCCCTAAAAAAATCTTTCTTTTAGCATCTGTATTACCAGGAATATAACTATATATAGAAACATCGACATCTGCATAAACACGACCTTGTGTTTTCAAAAAATTAATAAAGGATACTTTCAATCCATGTCTTATTATATTTTCCAAAAACCTAATATTTTTTAATCTATCCATCTTGATAATAATTAATAGCTATTAATTATTAATAATTAAATAAATATTTTCAATTTTTAATCTCTAAATATGTTTACTTTTTCTGTTTTTAATCTAATATCTATTCCTACGCCATTAAGTAAACGTAGCAATACTTTAAATACATATGGTATGAGCACTACTACTGGCTCGGAATTATTACAGACAGTGCAAAATTTATAATTAATAATAACACCACAATTATTGCATACAATCATCTTAAATTCGTCTGACGATTTCATCATTCTTTCTCTGATAACGGAGCTGGCGCCATGAGCAGCAAAAGAATCTTTTTCCATTTCTCCTGCTCTAATACCGCCTCCTTTGGAACGTCCAGACCGAGGCTGATGGGTTCTAAAATCACGAGGACCGATATTACGATATTGAAATTTGTCTTTTACTTGATGTTTCAATACTTGTTCGGTCAACGGTACTAAATTGACTCGTTCTTTTAGCGGCACACCTTTACTGGATTCCATATTTTCATAACCAAATTCATCAAGTCCATTGTCTCGCAAAACTTGTTTGGCTTCTTCTAAATTAGGACTACGAAAAGAACTGACATCTCGGCGTTTACAATCATACAAGGCGGCTTTGCTCAATAAACCTTCTATCATTAAACCAGCAGTTTGGCGCGTAGGAAACCCGTGTGGGTTGAAAAGAATATCAGGTACGATACCTTTATTGGGACCATCACTCACTACGGGTAATTCTTCACGTTTAGCTACTCTACCAATAGTTCCCTTTTGCGCATAACGTAGTGCTAATTTATCACCAGCTTTATATTTATTATAATTTCGTAATTTAATTCTAATAAGTGGATTGGTACCGTTTCTTTCTCTGGTTATTAATATTCTATCTACATAACCATAAATATCTAAATCGGCAAAAGTGCAATGATTTTCTTCGCCTTCACTGGTAACCAATACTTGACCTAAAATACAATCCCCTGTTTCGATTAGACTGTCCATTTTGGGAAGACCATTCTCTTGGATATGACGATAAATATAAGGGTCTTCATTTTTCTTCAAAGGAGGTATTTTATGTTTTATTGTATAACCTTTGGTATTGGTTGGGACCACTATTTCTACCACTTGATATTTAATATAATTTAGATTACCAGCATTGATATAATCTTCTGATACTACCACAGCGTCTTCTTGATTATCAGTGTCACAAAGAAAAGCGACATTAGCTATCTGACCGGCTGGAAATAAATCCATCATGGGTAAGAAATAAGTATCGGTTTCACATAAAGAACGTTCAGCTTTATATAACTGTTTGAAAGTTTTAAATCGCAGATGATAATTAATATTGTAATATCCCAAGGCTTGCTTACACATACTAGCTTGGAAACTAGTACGCGGAGCCAGTTGATGGTTAGACAAAGGACAAGTGGTAGTTGCTAGTGAAAACATTTGCATAGGATCTATACTACAATGAGAATAAGAATAGTTTCTTTTTAATATAATAACATCCTCTGTATCACTGCTAGTAATTTCTCTTTTTTTGGCATAAAAATTTTCTACACTACATGATATTGAAACATCTCGATCTATTTCTTCGCGAGGACCTAGAAACTCAATACAGCCATTGGTAGTGAGGGTTTGGTAATCTAAATCCCAACCATTAATTTCGTCTATAACTAAATTATTGGTTTTTGGATTAACTATCAAATAAGGAGTAATTGTTCTAGAAGAATCACAAAATATTTCAAGGGTGTTGAGTTCTCGATTGAAATAAATTTCTATATCAAAAGGCAGAGTTTGTTTTCTTTTGGCAGCTATCAAAATATCTTTCATATTTTTGTCAGCATATAATATCTTATCCTCGTCACTGACAGGAAAGCCATTGACTAAGGGTAAAATATTAAATTCCTCATTATAACTATTACCATATTTTATGATCATTTCGTTAATTTCTTTTTCATCTCGACAAAGAGAAAAAATACCACTAATACAATTAAATTTAACAATACCTACGGTTTGTCCTTCGGGAGTTTCCATAATACAATGTTTATTTCTTTGTGTTGGCTGAATAACACGTGCGGCAACAACAGTACCATTAGTGGGTATATTATTAGTATTTTTTACTATCTGTGACCATAAAGCCATTGGTGTATCTCTGCGTACTTGTTCACGATAATTTTCTCGTCGCGATGGTTCATTTTTAACTCCCCATGTACTGGTATTGAAACTAGTCTCGAAAATTTTCTTAAATTCATCTTTGCTTTTAGAATTTAGATAATCGCCAAAATTAATAAAATTGATATTAGCTTCTGGTTTACCTCTATCTTTATTAGTCTTCTTTTTACATTTATTTAAAACATTAACAAAAATACGACAAAATAATTGTTCCATATGGATATGAGCATTGTCAAATCTTTTATTGGCCCATGAGTCAGGATTGTCTTTTTCAATTTCTCCTAACATATAAAGTACATAACGAGATAACATGTAAGAAAGAACTAATTTTTTCTTTTCTATTCTAACATCTTTATTTTTTTCTGTATTTAAATTAACAAATATATCTGATTCTAAACTATTTCCTATATTGTCAGTTATAGCCTTTTTATCGATACCTCCTTTGACATGTTTGTATTCATTACGAATTCCATAAACATATAATTCAGGATCTCTAATTGTATTGTATTCAAAAATAGAAGCTTGTAAAGCTATTCTTGCACGACGATATAATTTTTTATCAATAAAACGAAAAATATAATCTTCTATTACTTGTTCTGGTTCTAAATCATTAATAATTTTGAAAATAATAAATATAGGAAATGTTTTCTTATTTTTTTCATCGGGTCTACTAACAGGATCTACTAATTGTATTGTATTCCAGTCATCACCCATAATAAAAGTAGTTTTGTTTCTAACTGTATATTGATTTATAATAAAAGTTTTGGAATTAATTTTTTTATTAAATACTAGATAAGGAATATTACGTCTCTTTTTATCATGTGTTACTAATGCCCATTCGCTGGAAACAATGAAGTATCCAAAAGGGTCAGTAATACACTCGCCTAATTCAACTAATTCTTCGGCTGTTTTTCCATATAAATTGCATTTTTTACTGCCTAACATAATAGGTATAATACCTAAATTAATTTTAATAACTCTTTTATCTTTTCCTTTTTCGGTAGTACATGTTAATTCTAATTTACCGGTATATGGAAATTTATATTCTCTACAAAATTTAGGGTACATAAGAACTTCTTTATTATTAACTACTCTACTTGGTTTATTAAGAAAAATATCACTAAACGTGACGGTAACTCCTGAATCGCTGACAAAATTTTGTTCTTTGATTTGTTCGGGTAATATTTTCTCAACCCAGTTATCAAACCCAGCGATAGTGTTATTGCTACCAGCAGTTTCTTTGATAACTCGGCGAAATAATTGAGCAGCCGGACTTCTTTCATAGTCCTTGACTGTATTCAATATATCACCCTTTTGGGTATATTTTTCTAATAGACTTATAGAAGTAGCCATTTTAGTAAGTTAATTTTAATTAACAAATTCATTTTTGCATTTGAAATATTTCTATTTTTTTATGAGCTGTTTGTAAAGTATATATACAATCACCTTCTGTTACAACGGTGTCGTCCGCGTTAAAATAAAGAGTAGTTTTGGCTTCGGATGTGTCACTGACAGTATATTCTTCGATACTTTCTGGGGTCATATCCATAATACTGGTAATCATATTAACAATTTTATTATTTCTGGTTTTTTCATCAAAAATAGGTTCGACTATGCCACTAAATTCAGGTTTGGTGTTACCAGAATGAATATCTTTCAACAAATTATTTACCGCTTCTTGGCTTTTATTATCAGCTCGGAAAATCCATCCGGCAGTTGGATTATTATTAATATTTAAACGAGGATTGAACCTGCCATTTAGTTGCTTAAAATTCTTAGCAAAAGCTTTACCAAAATTCATAGTGGTGACTAATGCAACACTTTTTTCGGTATAGTGATATAGATTAACAACATGTTCTTCTTCGCCACGCAAAGAAATTTGGTACTTAAAAGTCCAATAAGCTTCCATTTTTAAATAAATTTGTTTTATTATAGTAAAATGGATACTAGAAAATTAAGTCAAAAGGAAAAAGCTCCTTTTATTATTATGGACAAGGATGATTTATTCAAAAGTTATGGTTCTTGTAATTTAACACTTACTAAACCAGCAACTAATTTAAATAAAATTAAAATAGAAACCAATTTGAAGAAAGGATTAAAAAAATATCCAACTAGCTATAAATTAGATGTTTATTATGACGACGTTAAATTAAAAAAAGGTAAAGAAATCGGTGCCGGTGCTTACGGTAAAGTTATTCTATATAACGGAATAAAAAATAATAAAGAAATCAGTGTAGTAGTGAAAATGCCAATAAGTGATAGTGATCCTTATGAAGAACCAGATATTTTAATAGATTATATGAAAACGGCTTTTATGTGTCATCATTATGTCATTCCTATTCGTAGTGTGAATGACCAAAATGGTAATCCTTTTATTGTGATGCAACAGGCCAATGGAGAAGTAAAAAAATTAGATATGGACGAAAGATTGAAGATAAAATTTATTATATATATTACCCGAATTGTTAAATGTTTTTATAATCATAAGTTTGTCTATCCTGACCTTAAATTAGAAAATATGCTTTATCGTTGCAGTGGTGAAAAAATAGAATTTTTTCTTGGTGATATTGGCAGCTTTGCTCCGCTGGGATCTAATAGTAAAAAAGACGGTATGACTACTTCTTTTAGTTTTGTACCCCCAGAATATGCTTACGGTGATGATAAAATAAGAAAAGCTGATAAACAATCAGCGCTTTATACACTAGGCGCCACTATTGCTGATATATATGGCCTGGCTGATGATATTTATTATGCTGATAATAATGGTAATGATTACACTAGTGCTGAACTCAAAAAAGTACAAATACCTAAATTTCACAAGAAAATTAAAGCCAGTAATATACCTATGGAAGTAAAAGAAATTATTTTAGCTTTTACTTCTATCTCGCCCAAAAAAAGATTAGAATATGATTTTGAAATGGTTTTTGATAAGTTATGTCCCCATAAAAAATAATTACTATTTAATTTAGTTTAATTAAATAGCAAAATAAAAATATATATTTTTAAAATGAGCGATAAAAATAAAAAACGTAAAAATAATGATAGAAATAATAGGAGTAATAAGAGGTTAAAAAATTATAAAATAGAAAGTAGTAGTGAAGAAAGTGAAAGCGATTATGATCCAGAACAAGAAGATTTAGACGATGAAGAAGCTCTTTACAAATTTATTGAAAAATTAGTCGAAGAATCTAACGGAGATATTAGTTTTTCTTTGGAAGATGACGTCGAAGAAGATAATAAATATAACGATTATCTAAAAAAATTAACTAAGAATAAAAGAGACAAATTATTGAAATTAGAAGACAAATTATTGAAATTTAACAGCCATGATGTTCCGTTGAGATATAAAATTTTAGAGAGTGATATGGAAGAGAAAATTAAATCACAAATTTTACAGAAAGCCATACATTTCGAGAGCCTTACTCCAATGCAAAGCGAGTATTTTAAAATTAAAAAATATATGGACGGCATTATGAATATACCTTTTGGTAAATTATCTAAATTACCAATCAAGAAAGGAGATAAATTATTAAAAATACAAAATTTTATGCAAAATATTAAAAATAAATTAGATACATGTATTTATGGTCAAAATTTAGCCAAACAAAATTTATTACAAGTAATTTGTAAATGGATAACTAATCCTGCCAGTACAGGTAATGTTATAGGTCTTTGTGGTCCACCGGGAATTGGTAAAACTAGTATTATTAAAAATGGTTTATCTAAGGCATTAAATATGCCTTTTAGTTTTTTAACTCTGGGAGGATCAACTCATGCTTCTACCTTGGAAGGTTTTGATTTTACATATGAAGGTTCTAAATGGGGACGCATAGTGGAAATATTGATGGAAAATAAATGCATGAATCCTATTATATTTTTTGATGAATTAGACAAAATTAGTGAAACTAAAGCCGGCGAAGAAATAACTTCTATTTTAATACATCTAACTGATAGTACACAAAATAATAGTTTTAATGATAGATATTTTTCTGGTATTGATTTTGATTTATCCAAAGCTTTTATAATTTTTAGTTTTAACGATGTTAACAAAATTCATCCTGTCTTACGAGATAGAATTAATATTATTAATTTAGAAGGATTTAATATTGAAGAAAAAATAAAGATAGCCAAAGATTTCAGTCTTAAGAAAATTTGCAAGAATATCGGATTGGCAGAAGAAAAAATAGTTATTCCTGATGAAACTTTAAGAGTAATTGTAGCCACTTATTGTCCAGAAAAAGGAATTAGAAAATTGGAAAAATGCTTGGAAACTTTAATCATGAAAATTAATTTATTTGATATGACTAAGGATATAAAAAATTTAACTATTGAGGGAGATTTAGAGATAAATGAACCCTATCATATTGATGGTGCCACTGCTGTGAAATTATTAGATCCTCAATATAGAAAAGATGATATGTCAACAGCTGTACGGATGATGTATTCTTAAATTATTAATATTTATAAAAAATATATTAATAATTAATTTAGATAAATTTTGATTTAAAAGTAATAAATTCTTGCTTGGTAAGCACGCCTTCTTTCAGCATGTCATGAGCTTCTTTAATTTTTGCTAATATATCAGGAGCTGGTGCTGCGTCTTCAACAACTTCGTCTTCAACAACTTCGTCTTCAACAACTTCGTCTTCAACAACTTCGTCTTCAACAACTTCGTCTTCAACAACTTCGTCTTCAACAACTTCGTCTAAAGCATGATCAATGTCTTGCATACTATCCAAACCAATTTCTGGTTCCCAGACGGCATTGAGACAAGGATAGTTTTTAGCTAGACTTCTAGCAAACTCTGGAAATGGGATAAAACGTTTATATTTTTCCCACAGAGGGGTATTGTCGTAAACATTAAATTCTCCGCTGGGATGAGCAAAACGAAGATTAGTTTCAGCGCATTTAAAAGAATAGACTTCTTCTTCTTCTTCAATAGGATCTAAATCTCTGCGCCATTTTCTAATATTTTTTTCACTGAATTTAGCGATACCACAACTTTTAAGAATTTCATAAAGTATACTAACCGGTATATAATTGCCTTCATCTCCAAGTGTAAAAATGATTTGTCTGACAAAATATTTCTCAACATCAGTAAGGATAATATCAAGTTTAGGTTTAGGATTTTTCTTTTTTTCTGCCCACATCCTTTTTGATTTTTCAGAAATAGCACGGGATTGCGCTTCAGGATCTTTGATCAATTCTATAAATTTATCAAAATCTTTAACAAAATCAAAGCGCTCGCGATTAGCAATAACAATTAATTTCTTGTTTTTTCGTGTTATAAATTTTTTCAAGTCCTTACATTCTTGTGTATTTCTACTAAAACGATCAGCAGTAGCAAGGTCAATAATAACTGTCTTGTCGTTACGTAATTTACTTTTTATGAATTTAAAAACAGGATTTTTACCTGGCTTGTAAGCAGAACCAATAAGATTAATTGTTTTTTTACCAGCGTGGTATACCTTTTTTTGAAATTTAGTAGTCTGGCCGCGAGTACTCGCTCTAACGAGATTATTTACGGCAACCATCTTTATGTAATAATAATAAACTTTCTAAACTGTTATTACACTCTAAAATAATATCTAATTCAATTTTCTCAGATAATTGTAATAGTTCCTTGGGTATGGAAAAAATATAATTACGATGTTTACCAATTCTACCAAAACCTTGATTACTAATATGAAATTTTGGTCGGTCGCCTTTCCAGGTATCGATAATATCGGGTAAGATATTTAAAATTTCAATTTTTTCGTCTTTTATCAAATTATAACATTCGTGGTGGAAAAAATCACAAACTACTGGTATACCACACGATTTACTAATATCTAGACAATTATGGAGCGAATATTGATATTCATCATTTTCCAAAACCAAAAATTTTTTACTAGTATCTGACAAACGTAAATTATAATTGTCTATCCAATTTTCCATAGTTTTCTCTTTTTCTTTGTTGTAAATACCACCCACATGAGTTACTAACAGTCCATTATCAGGACACAGTTCTTCTAATAATTGAGCATATTTTTCAATAGCAAAAACACTTAGATCACGTTTATATTCAAGAGGAGAAGCTAAATTAACTTCGAAAGGCAAATGAAAAGTTAGACGATGATTATGTTTTTTTGTTTCTTTTTTTATTATTTCTAATTCTGGTAGAAAAGAAGATAATTTTTGATAAAAATGAGCACTTCTGCTATCTATCTCATATAAATTAACATCTGTTAACAATGGCAGTAAATTATTAGATGCTCTCATTACAAAAATATTATTATCTCTATTCCATCGTAAAACATTATAAAGATCAAGTAAATTAATTTTGGCTATATTTTCTAAATAATCAAAACCTCTTTTCTTAACATCAATTATTGTTGCATTTCTATTGATCCTAATATTTTTACTTTTTTTTAATAAATGGTTTGTCCCAGTATAACCTAATCTAATTTTATTCATTTTTAATAATAATAAAATGCCCTATGAAATTTACAAAGTAAGAGGTGGTTACAAAGTAGGTAAAAGCGATGGTAAAGTTATGAGATCAGGACGCATGTATGCTAGTGATAAACCTCTGAGTGAAGAAAAAGCTAAGAAGCAAATGGCTGCGCTATATGCCAGTGAAAATCCATCAGAATTTCGTAGTTTTCAATTTCAAAAAGGATATAAAGTAGGTCGAAAAGATAAGCAAAAATTACCTAATGGCAGAACATATTCTACTAATAAATTTTTGGCCAAAGAAGAAGTCAGAGCTGAGATTAAAAGAGTGCGCGAAAAATATGGCAAAAATTGAAAAACAAATTTACTTAATTAATAATTATAACATCATGGATAACTATAATTATTGCACTGTTTGCAGGGGTATATGTTTTGATGATAACCATGATTATATTATAATTACTCATTCTAAACTTATTAAATTAGGCTTGATAAAACCATCAACGGAAGAAATTAAATTTATTAGTATTATTTCAAAAGTTCCTTTGCCTATATTATTGGAAGAAGAAAAATTGTTAAAATTGAAAAATTAAAAAAAAATATTTAATTATATACTTTCTTGCGATAAAGATACGTCAATATGTCTACTCCTGTAAATAAATACGATATGCTCAGGGCAACAATCGAAATATCGTTAGCACATGGGTTGAATTATAATTCGTTTCCGTATAATTCTTTTCCTTATGATGAAGAAGAGATAGTAATACCTCCTCTGCAACAAGACAACGTGGTATACGATTCGCCGCCTCAGAACCAAATCATGGCCGGCGATCCTCGGGATCCTCCGTCTAATGCAAGACCACCGATGCGAGAACATCTTGCTAACGGAGGTTATGTGCGTCAGCGTCTGGTTTTCCAACCCAGCGCAGTGGAGAAATCGCCAGTAGCAGCTCTTTCTGAGCGTACAAAAACTCACCGCCCCCTAGCGGGGTCCGTGGCCCTTGTATTGAATTAGGATACTAGAAAGCCACTACCCCCAATCCCCAACCCTGACACCCATATTAAATCTGGTGTCACATAATTCTAAAATTAAATTATGTGACCGAACTATAAAATACAATAATTAATTATCTTCTAAAAATGTATGATTATCCAATAGAACAAGATGTTAGCAATGCTTATTATAATTTAATATTTTTCTTTATCATAATATTAATATTAGCTTTCTTTGTCTATGTTTCTTTTGTGGTATCTACTAAACAAAGAGACCGGGTAGATATTTCCAAAGCAGATTTTGATTTATTTGAAAATCAAGCTAATAAACCTGATCTATTATTAACCGGTGAACCAAATCAGGCTAAACAATTAGATTATAGTACTATTCATGATTTTGCCAGTATTAGATATTGTCCTGCAGGTCAATGTGTAGTCAATAAAAAAGATGGCTCTAAAAGATGCCCTGAAAATAGTACCGATGCCCTGACTTACTCAACCACCCACGAAGACTGTACGCGGCCTTTTTATTGCGATAGTATCCAAGTCCCTTATGCAGTAAGATCAGATGGTTCGGCACTGGATAAATATTGCGGCGACGATATTTTGAAATGTCGCTGTACAGCAACACCGCAATGTCCTTATTATGTCACCAGTACTTTTGATATGGGCAATGGTTCTGTTTACGGAGTTAATAATAATCAATTAAACTATTATTTCTCTATTAATACCGGTGATAATAGTTATTTTAACAAAAATCCTATTACTATTGCTCCTGATAATTTGGGAGGAAGATTTTGCAAATTAAATCCTGCTTTCACAGATCGTATACCTAATGGTTGTGTTTTTTCTGATTCTATAAATGATCCTATTGATTGCCAAGACAGTGATTTATTCCAATTATTAGACGATGATAATGTGACAGTAACATTAGTACCTAGTAATTTTTCTAAATATTCTAAATATCCGTGTCCTCATAGCTTTGCTACTTATAATACTGGCGATACCTCTATAAGTATATATTCTACAAAACCTATACTTGAACAGGGAATGTATTCAATAACTATTGATGGTATTGATTATGAATTATATTATAACGGTTTTACAAAGTCACAATTTATACAATCACATGCTCTTGAAAAAGTAGTTGCTTTTTATACATGTAAATTAATACAAGATGCCCATAAAACATATACTGTATATACACTCCATAATATTCTTGGTAGAAAAAAAGACGAAGTTAGCTGGTCAACAGGTTTACCGTTTAAAAAAGTTTTTCTAAAACCACAAGCGTCTGGCGATACAATAGAAGTACTTAGTACTACCCCTACTTCTGATAGACCACGCCTTACACCAATAGTTATTCGTTTCCAGCCATGTACTAACGACAGACCCATTGCTAATTTTAAAAATATGCTAAGATGTGTTCAGACTGACGAACAACCTTGTACCAGCGGAACTCTCGCTTATAATATTGATAAAATTATTGATAGCAGTACTACTTTGTCATTATTTGAACAAAATAATTCACGTAATTTTTGTAATGCTTATGATTCTAGTCGTCTTGATCCCAGTTTATCAAAAAGTTTTTATCTCAATGACCCTGGATCATTTACTACTAGTTGTGTAATCGGTCCTGGTTGCGATGGTACTTTTGATAGTAATTTATGCACTGATAGCAACTGCAAACAAGCGATTATAGATCGAAAAAATAATTTTTTCGATAAATATGACGATAGCGCAGTTAGAAATTATTGGGTGTTAACTGGCAACGAACCAACTGGTTTTCCTAGATTAGTATTGACCCCTGGTAATCCTGTACAGATAGGTATTCAAGGCGATTCTATGTTTAGTTTAGAACCCGGTGATTATTGGGCCCGTCATACTCCTCCTATTAATAAATTTCTTAAAAAAGATGCTAACAAAGGTGCTACCATTTTAACATTAAACAACACTAGTGGTCTAAGTATCGGTTATGAAGTACAATACCCTGGGTATTCCTCCATCACGCCACAAACAATAACAAAAATAGATACAAGTAACAATACCATTACGTTGGATACAGGTATAGAAATAAGTATAATTAAAAACACAGGTATAGAAATAGTTGACCTACTTACGTCAAACGAATTTGGTCTTATTGGTAATAATTATACCAATAATAAAATTCTATATTATTTATTAGATATTGAAGGGACTAGCGGGATTGCTTTATCTCACTCCGAAATAGATATAATAGAAACAAATGGAATTGTTATATATAAACAATTTGGTTTCAATGGAATTAATTATAATACTAAATTTACTAATTCTAACCCTCCGGCTCGCTATTACAGTGATTCCTATGTCAATAAAGTTTTTCTCTCTGGCGATAACGTTAAGCCTCCTTATAGTTTTCTTGCTGGTATTGGAATTACCAGCACGGATTTACAAACCAGTGCGTCTATTGCTTTCAATAACGACAGCTCTGTGTTTAAAGATAACAAAAGTATGTATTATCCTGTTTGGAATAGTAGTAATTTTCGCCAAGAATGTGTTATGTGTAGACCCTCGTTTTTTGCATTTGCTGGTGTTAATCCAGACAATACATTAGAGTCAGCACAAATACAATTTTCTGCTCAAAATTTTTTCAACTATGCCCATAATATAAAAGATAATAATTATGTATATACTACTTTTACTAGATTAGATAAAAATTTAGCAAAAATTGACCGCTTTGCAAGTAATACTAATTATCTTGTAGTAGAAGATATAAATACTAATATAGAAATCGGGGATTATGTATTAGATAGTACTGGTTACATGGATCGTATTTATCAGGCTAACGGAAATATCACTACCGGTGTTAGTATGGAACTTTCAAAGCCAAATGTTACAAATCTCACTAATACTAACATTAATGTAAATTCAATCACGCCAAATAGCTTACTGCAACCTTTTAAATTAATTGATAAATTTGGCAAAGAATTTACTTTTGATTCAACAGGTTTTATTAGTACTGCGCCAATTAGTGGCACCTCTATGTTTAGTGACGCCAGTGATGAAAACGGGCCTTTTGCAAAAAACTTTTTTATGGGCACTGCTTATAATGACAACGCCAGTCCCCCTCTTACTTATGAAATAATTCCAGTGGCTAAAATAACAGACATTATTGATCCTACCGGTGGTAATAACAAAAATGTTTTAATTACTGATAATGGAATATTAAGACCTATCGATACTACCACAGAGGACGTCTTTATACAAACTATAAAGATGAAAGAAATTTTAAATATAGAAGTTTTACAAGATCTAGACGATCCTACAAAAAATACTGGTACCGGTGCTACGGTTGTGGTGGACGAAATTAGTGACGGAAGAATTACTAATGTCAGTATTACTAATAAAGGATCTGGATATAGTGTTGAGAATAGACCGTCTATTATATTAAATAAATTTAATTCAGGTAACGAAATTAATATTTTAATTTAATAAAATGATCCAAAATAATACAATAACTATCTTTTTTTATATTATAATTATTGCTCTTATACTTTTAATATTTTATTTTAATATAATTGCTGGTATTAGATATAGCCAAGGTATGATTGTTGATGTTAAAAGTAATACACAATGTAAATATCCTTCCTTGCCTCAATTAAATGAACATAATAAATGTAGTGATGGAAATTATTATTATCAAAGCCCTAGCGAATTGTATTATACTTTGGGCAAAAATCCTGTTTTATATTTAAATGTTTGCAAAAGCTTATGCGGAGGCAGTACAGATATCAATGGACAATGCGGGGAGAAAAATCCAGAACATTTTGCTCAATGCCTAGCAGACCTTCAGCCACAAACTGGTTGTAAAAATTCAGCTGTACCTTTGGTAGAAGATAATAATAAAAATTATTATTATGCGCAAAAAGTATCAACAAATAAGTGTAATTAAAATTAAAAAAATAATTCATTATAAAATTATGGAATTAGAAGAGAGACTATCAGATTTATTAACTTTGGAGAATGTTGTTTTCTTTTTTGCAGTACCGCTGGTATCAGATAAAGAAAATTTTCTCAATACTTTAATTAAATTTACTCCTGTGATGCGCAATAATGTAAAAATAGTTACTATTGATGCTGACAAAAAAGAAGATTATATTGCTTATAACGAATTAGCTAGTAAGAACGAAAGTCTTAGTAATACTTTTTTTGCTATTTTTGACTATAATATTCTAGTTCATTATGCTGCTAATATTTTATCATCTAAATCAAATAATCGTTTCATGATATTTCTTAATATTAATGAAATAAGATTAACGGTAGATTTTTTGAGTGTAAAGAATAATTATAAAACTATATTCTTATATGCAAAAAATTTAGACATGCCTATTAATTTTTCATCAAGCACCAGAAAATCTTACATCATCGGTGAACATCTCAAAATATATTTAGAAGATTATATTAAAACACAAAATACGGTTTCATTAGATAATAAAGAAAACACTAGTTCTGCTAAAATATTAAATGTTTTTTTCGATGAAAAGATCAAAAGTTTAGAAAATATTAGCTTAGATAAAGCCCTGCAAAGAGCACCAAAATTTAAAACTATCTTATTGGATATATTGACCAAAAATAAGAAAAGACATATTATTAAGATGATCGATGGTAAGTATGGTATAGATAGTTTTATTACTGTCTATAATAAATTAAAAAATCCCCTCGGTATAATAATTATTAAAAAAGCAGATAGTTTTGATAGTAAAGTAAAAAAATTACAAATATTCAACGAGAGTAACGCCCCAGGAGTATTGCTTACTGATTATAATTTTTCACAAAATTTAATGCCCAAAAATATAGATTATTATCATATTACTAACGGCGGTGATGATGAAGATAATATTACTTTCTTTGAATCTTTTCAGGCCAAGCATTATTCTGGTACATACCCTCGTAATATAGAAATAGTTAGTCATATAGGAGTTAGTATTGATGAAGATTTAACAATTGATTTAGAAAAAAATAATATATTTATGAAAAAATATAACAAAATTATTAGTAACTATAATCGTATAAAAGAACGTAGTTATCCTTTATATTTGAAGGGTAATGAATTCTATTCTTCTTATAAAAAATGAATTTTTAAGTAAAATGATTACTTAAAAATGGCTTCTAAATTAAAGACTTTTGACGATGTTGCTTTTAACAATGAAGAACAAGCTAATGTCCCCATTAGTGAAGGGGAAGATATAGAAAAATTAAAGATGTTAAAACAAGTTTCACAAAAGTTTTTAGATATTAATGATTTTGATATTTCCGATGAACCTAATTTTGAAGAAATGTCCAGTGATCAATTTATTGATTATATGGAAACAAAAAATAAAAATAATTTAGTTATTAATAAATTAGACGAATTAAATATTGATATTACTTTCAGATCATCTATGTCTAATTATTATAAACATAAAAAATTAGAAAATAATAATATTTTTATATTCTTTTTACCCGAGGACAATAGGAGCAGCAATTCGGTCAGTTTTACTGATTTTAAGAAATTTATTACTTTGGTTTTTAAATTAGATTGTCGTGAAGGTCTATTGATTAGTAAAAAAGATTTGTCTCCTATTTCTTTGAAACAAGTAAGACAATGTAATATTTCACCGGGGAGCTGTGATAATATTTATAATATTATTTCTTATAAAGACGATGATTTTGTTGATCTAACTAAACATGCTTTTGTACCCGAAGTTATAAAGGTGTATCGTTCGGGAGAAGAAACAGATAAATTTAGTAAAGAAAATAAAATAAATAATAATAAATTGCCCCGTCAATTAATGGATGATCCTCTTACTAAATTCTATCGTGGTAAAGTTGGTGATATATTTAAATTACGACGAAAGAATATTTCCAAATTTAACATATTAGACGAGCAACTTATTTACAGAATAGTACTTCCTGCTGTCTTCAAAAAGAGTTAATATTTAATATAAATTATATTAAATATATATTTTTATTATGAAAAAGCCGGATTTGGGGTAATAGAAGCTACTTCTGTCCCAAACCCTCTTCCAAAACTACTGTCACTAGCTTGCCAACTTTTTCCATCGGTAGAATAAAGTAATTGATTTGTACCGACTCCGACCGCCACCCATAAGGGAGTGATACCGTCCGAAGAAAGACCATAAGCTACTCCTTTCCCATACCCGGACCCAAAACTACTACCACTACCTGGTTGCCAAGTTTTTCCATCGGTAGAATAAAGTAATTTATTAGTACCTGATCCGACAGCAGCCCATAAGGGCGTACCGTCCGAAGTAAGACCATAAGCTACACCATTACCTCCGGTCCCAAAACTACTGCCACTAGCTTGCCAACTTTGTCCGTCGGTAGAATAAAGTAATTCATATGTACCGTCTCCGACCGCCACCCATAAGGGAGTGATACCGTCCGAAGAACGACCATAAGCTACATCATTTCCTCCGTACCCATACGCTCCTCCAAAATCAATACCTCTAGCTGGTTGCCAACTTTGACCGTCGGTAGAATAAAGTAATTGATTTGTACCTTCTCCGACCGCCGCCCATAAGGGAGTGCTGCCGTCCGAAGAAAGACCATAAGCTACTCCTCTCCCATACCCTCCGGTCCCAAAACTACTACCACTAGCTTGCCAACTTTTTCCATCGGTAGAATAAAGTAATTGATTTGTACCGACTCCGACCGCCACCCATAAGGGCGTACCGTCCGAAGAACGACCATAAGCTACTCCATGCCCGTACCCTCCTCCAAAACTACTGCCACTAGCTTGCCAACTCTGTCCGTCGGTAGAATAAAGTAATTCATGTGTACCATCTCCGACCGCTACCCATAAGGGAGTGATACCGTCCGAAGAACGACCATAAGCTACATCATTTCCTCCGTACCCATACGCTCCTCCAAAACTACTACCACTAGCTTGCCAACTTTTTCCGTCGGTAGAATAAACTAATTCATGTGTACCATCTCCGACCGCCGCCCATCTTACTGTTTCCGAACCCCCTCCGCTATCTTTTTTATCAGATTCCAAACCCAAACCTAAACCTAATCCCAACGCTAATGCTATCACTACAAAAATTAGAATGTAATAGATTGGTTTCATTTTAAAATGAAAAAAAACAATTATCAAAATTGATATTATATAAATTGTTTTATACAAATAAAGATGAAAGATTGCGGTAACTATTATTTGTTGGATGTCCAGCAGGGCAGTCCTGATTGGCATCTCATGCGCAAAGGCCGTATTACTATGAGCAATCTGGGCAAAATAGTAGGACATGCGCCTTATGATAATCACTCTCCCGAAGAATTAGCGGCTATTTTCAAGGGAAAATTAAGAGAAGAATTTAGTCCCGAGGCCAAAGCGCGAATGCAAAAAGGCAATGATTATGAACCAATGGTACGGGACCATTTAGCTAAAATTATTAATAAACCTATTAAAGAAACAGGTTTTGCTGTTTGGAAAGCCGATACACGTTTTGGAGCCTCCTTGGACGGCATTATTGACGACGAAATGGGTATCGAAATAAAATGTCCAGCTAAAATGTATGCCCCTATCAAAGCATATATGCAAAATCCTAATAAAGATCCCAAAGATATAAGACATATTTGGAAATCTCAATATGATCAAATTATTGGCAACGGGGTAATTACGGGAAGAAAGAAGATGATTTTTTGTGTCTATGCTGTCGAAGAAAAAGAAATGTTTCACCAGATAGTGGATGTGGATTATGATTATTGGTTTAATTTTCTTTATCCCACTGCTTGTGAATTCTATGAAAAATATATGCAATGATTTAATTTATATATAAAATGGGTTTCTTTTCTGGTTTTTGGTCCACTGGGGCTTATGCTGGTGAAAAAATTACTACTGATGACAAAACTAATCTTTATAATATGAAAAAGGTTATTATACCTGTCAGTTTCTTATTTTTATTTTTAGCAGGTATAACTACTATACTATACATTGTTTATGCTTCTCTTTTTGCTGATAAATTAAGAAACGATGATAATATCGAAAACTTTTACAATAAGAATCCAGCCGCGGCTAGGGCACTAGAAGCGGCCCAGTTGGATATGATCAGATATTTTGAAAATTACCGAATTGCTTCGGAGGGAGTGATTATTTGTTTACTTTTCATTATTGCATTGTGCTGTATATTCTTAGTTTTAAAACTTAAATAATAATTTCAAATTGAATTATTATTACTAAATCTAAATAAAAAATGGACGAGTTACCATTAGATGTATTAATAATTATTATTAATTTTTTATCTATTACAGATATAATTAATTTAGTTATTTTATATAATCATAATATTTTTGAAGCATGTAAATATTTAAAAAATATAAATTTGGGATTAAAATTTAGAGAATATGAAAAAGTTAGTATTCTTTCTTTTTTTCAACAACCAGAAAACTTAATAATTAGAAATGGATCTGTTAGTAAGAATATTGTTTGTTATTATGGTTCCAAAAATAAATGGAATTTGCGAAAAATAATATTTAATAATTGTAGGATTATTGATCCTGATATTTTATATAATTTTCTGATAAAACAAAGAAAATTAGAAATATTAGAATTATATTTATGTACTTGTATAGGAATGAGACATTTAGATGTTATTAATCCTGCTATAAAACAATTATCTTTACGTAATAATAATCTTACTTTTAAAGAAATTAAATATATAACTAAATTTAGAAAATTAGAAAAATTAGATCTTTCTTATAGTAGATATCTTTTTGATGTTGATATACATGAACTAAAATTTGATAATCTTAAGATTTTGCATATATCTAATACACAGATGAGTCTGGACGATAGATTCTTCCAATTTTTAGAAAATTTACCAAAACTAGAAGAATTAAACCTGGATTTTGTAATTACTACTTATCAAAAATTTCACCGAATAAATCAAGTTTGTCCACGTTTAAAAAAATTCTCGTTCATTAATTCTATTAACATGTGGATTGAAGATAATGATGTGTTATTATTATCCAAAAAATGGCTCTGTATGGAAACATTAATATTATCATATGGATTATTGGAAGATGACAATATTATAGATATTGTTGATAATATACCCAATATTAAAAAATTAAATATAAATCAAACTAGTATAACAGACGTTGGTATAATTTATATTACTCTTAGATTAAAAAAATTAGAAAAATTATTTATTAATAATAATAATATAACTAACATAAGTGCTAATCATATAGCTACATATTTAAATAGTTTAAAAGAATTAGATTTATCATGTACAGTTATAAATAACTATTATATTAAAAAAATATTGAAAAATAACCTTAAAATGGAAAAATTATATATTCGCGAATGTCCCAACATTGATCACTGTTCTTTAAGATTTGGTGTAAAAAAAATTATTATTTAAATAATTATTAGAAATGAAAAATTTAAAAAGCTATTTAAATATAAAATAAATATGACGTCTTTATTTTATATTACTAGTATCCTAAGAAGTAACTACAAAAATATATATTTTTGTAGTAATAGTAAATATAATTATAATTTATCTAAAATATTAGAAAATCATAATCAAGCTTATTGTTATAAATTATATATTTCTGAAAAATATATAACAGAAAATTTTAAAGATCAACAAAATAATAAAATATTAAAAATTAATAATAGTAATAAACAAATTTTTAGATGTTTTAATTATAAAGAGAAATATAATAACGAAGATAATCACAAATTTCCCTATCCTTTATACAAACCATGTAGTGAACTTTTACTTAATAATTTCGTTGGTATAGATGCCACTGGTTATAGCAAAGAAGATAGCAACGAGTCTTTTTGTAAAGAAGGTTTGTTATGGGATATCGATAAAATTAATATAAAATTAGAGTTATTTGATTATATAAAGAGATCACCAACCTATCCATTCTAAATCTCCTAAACTAAAATTTTGGTTTGCCATCCAATTAAAAATATCTTCTCTGTTTCTTACCTGAGGTAAACCATCTAAAACTCTTCTATCTAGTTCTAATTTTTCTACTGCATATTCAGGTAATTTAAGATAATGTTCAATAGGATAATCATTATAATAATTTCTTAATTCTGATTGGATTGTTGGTTTCTGCATGATTGATATACGAAAACTATTTTTTTCGTATATCTTAATTAATTTTTCATTTTTTCCGTTACAAAAGCGAGTGCGTCTTGGTTATTATCGACAATTTTATAAGGCACTACTACCGGATGAACTTTACTAACAGTATTAAATAAATCTTTCATCATTTTACTTCCCATAATAATACAACTACATAGAACATTTTTCTTAGCTAAATTATTTAGTCTGCATATCATACTAGCGCCTTCCCATGCCGTTTTTGGACTAACATAATTTAACTGACGGGTATCAAAAATGGTAGAAATGTTTGGATTTTCCTGTAAGTAGCCTTTATAAACTGACAATATTTCTTCCATAATATTTTTAGGACAATCGAATTTATTACAAGTTACCATAACAAATAAAATTTTTTTGTTATATTCTTTGTGATTTTTCAGTTTGATTACAACATATTCATCCATTTTAAAATAATTTTTTTATAAAACAAAACTAAAATTCTTAACATTTGTTTCTATAACACATCCTTTGAATTTTTTATTATTTTTGGCTACTTTAACCATATAAGGAATAAAAAATTCTTCACCTCCGTCTGGCATAATAGGATATTTTTCATCGTCTTTGTCAAAATCACAATCTTCGTTTTTATCAACAAAAGTAAGATTTTTAGTGTAAGTAAATTCTACTCTGAAAACCTTTTTACCAACTGCGTCAACAGTGGCCACTTCTTTCAATAAATCTTGTAAAATTTCAGCAACATTTTCTGTTTCTTCGTCACAACTTTCGTAATCACGATCTTCTAGAAATTCATAATTAGATTCTTCTTCTTCATCTTCTTCTTCATCTGAATCATAAATTTCTTCATTATAAATGGTATCTTTTAATTTTATTTCGCCAGAATCACTCATATTTTATTTTAACAAAAAATAACCTTTATACAAGTCAAGATAAAATATCAGAAAAGAAAAATAAATATTATTAAAAATGTTATATAATTTTATTTATTTTATTATATTTTTCGTGGTAGTAAGTATAATTTTTTGGATTCTAGAAGACCAAGCTATGCAAAGTTTTGGTACTAAAATGGTGGAGATAGATGGACAACATTATTTAGTGCCAGATTTTGGTCCCAAAGGAAGAGATCCCAAAATGATAAAAAGTACAGGAAGTACTCTGGCTTGTGAAAGTTTACAAGAGTTAACTGGTCAACGAGTGAAAGCTAACCGAGAAGTACCAGGTACTAAAAGTGTAGTATCTGGTAAACCAATACTGGTAGATTGTCATGATATAAATAATAATATTATGGTTGATTATAAAAGTAGGGAATTTTATACTTATAACGGCACTGATCATATAAACGAAGATATTTATGAATTTTATGATCGACTGGCCCTGGATTCGCAAAAGAAAGAAAGAATTAGTAGTATTGGTTTTAATTATATCGAAATACCATATAAAGTAGATAATTGTTTAATGGAAGAAGGAGAACTTAAATGTTATCAAAATTTACCACCAGGTATACGTAAAAAACGTATTAAAGATTATATAAAAGAAAAAATAACAGAAAGGATTTAATAAGTAGTTCTGCCTTTTTTATTTATAACCTTGGGTTTTTTATACTGAACAGATATCCAAATTAAGAAAATAATAAATAATATAACAACTAATACAGCAGTTATTAGTTCTCTCTTATCTTTTAATAATTTTTTTTCAAATTCTATAAAACTATTTTTCACATCGATAATAATTTTACTATCGATTTTATTAGAACCACAGGCAATAGAGCCGCCCGACTTATTAAAACACTGTCCCGAACCACAGTTTTGATTTATATTAAGTGCTTGGATTTTAGCGTCTTCTATATCAAAAGTACTCCCTCTTATAATACAACTACATGTATTGGCTTCTATCTGAATATTATCCTCTCTGATATTATTAGTTATAGAACCATAATTGGTTATATTTATATTAGATTTATAACCAATTGTAAAATGAGCCCAACAATTCCATAAATCATTTGGACTACTATCAAATAACTCCTGTACTTTATCAACAGGTATAGAAGGCCAATTATTAACTTGGAAATCATAACTAGCCGAATAGTATGTGTTGTGTTTTACAAGCGTACTTATATTATTAGATAGATCCTGACTCTTTACGGGTAATTTTTTCGGCAAAGTGCCTCCGTTATAAGTCTTATTTAGATAAGAATCTATGTATATTATTTCAGTATTTGGATTTAAGATATCTATCTTTTTAAAATCACCTATTGCTATTATTTCTTTGATTCCGGTGATATAGTATAACGTACCGCTTCCTAGCCCTTTAAAATCGGGATAAGTTTGTGAGGTATAATTTAAAGTTACAAAGGAATTGTTGTTATTTGAAACAGGATCGGGTTGATTCTTAGGGTAAACTCCGGGATCAGTTTTATTAACTGATAATTCAACTACCATATGACCTTCAGAGTCCACCATAGCATCTCCTGGTACATCGGTATACCAAAACTTAGCTTTTCCGGGATTTTTATCAGGAATAAATTGTGTAAAAGTATCTTGACCCCCACCTATTACTACTTGGTTTCCTCCGAAATCATTATCGTCTATCGATTTACCATTAACTCCTGTAAAAATTTTACTAATTTTGCTACCACCGCAACTATTACATAATTGGTTAAAATTAAATCCATCAGGATTAACAACCTCGGCTAATCTTATACTAACATCATCAATAATGCAAGTGGTTTGTGTACATACATTAGTAGTAAAATCATATTCATTCACGACAGGTATATTGCCATTCATATTACAGTAAGGGGTACATTCACGATTAATAGAAAATTTTTCATATTCCTTATATTGATCATCACTCATATAGCAACCACACCATTTTATAGCTTCTGGTCTTTCTATTAAATCTTCTACTTTAATATTAGAACAAAAATTAGTTAAACTTTTTTGACATATAGCGGGAAAAGTTTTACATAAATTCCAATAAAAATCTAAAAAACCAGTGGACTGAAAATAACCATCTTGGTTTATGGCTCCGATAGGGCTGCCGAATTCGGCAATATATTTACTAAAAATAGACTCCAGCACTGTCTCGGCCCATACTAAACCAGCAGGGTCAACAACTCCTTGAAAAGTGTCTAAATTTTGAAACTGTTCCCAGGTACAAACACCACCACTATCATTATATACAGCTCTGGCCAATGCCCTGAGACAAGGTTGTTTCATTATCCTTTTGGTAGAATTATCTGCCTCTTCGGTAGTAACATTACCATTATCGCCACTGTTAACATCTACTTGGCTATCTGGTACCCACATTTCTAACCAATGCGATTGGCCGGCAAATAATTTATCTCCTTTACAATAAGGTTCTATTTGGTCGAGACAGGTTTGTAATTTCAAATCACGATAACGAGGATCACATGTTTTGCGTTTATTAGTAGTTTGGAAACAGGATTCGGTCTGCTTATTTTCAACGGCACAACTATTATCTAAAAAACAACAAACTACTGGATCAGCGGCATAAGCTTGACGTTCACAGAGAACACGTGTCCCGTCTATAATACAACAAAGTTTGCAACAACCAGAGGGAGCGTTTATACTAGTCTCGTTATCACAATCATTGTAATGACACTTACTTTTAACAAGTTCTAAGGTCTTATCGGGTAAATCTCCACTGGAGCCTTTGAATGCATAAGCCGCTGCGTTTGTACCTAAACTTTTACTTTTATAAGCTTTCCATTCACTTAAACCATTGGCATCTTTGTCTCCGATATTATTACAATAATTTTCCACTTTGTCATTCATCGCGCGACCCGGCAAAAAAGGCAAACATAAATCTGCTGGGACTATATAGCCACTGGCTACCGGCTGAGCATTATTAGTAGCATTATTATTGCTTCCTGGTACCGCCAAGGTATTATTTTGAGGCGAAGCGGGATCATAGCCCAATAGAGTATTATAGGTAGTGCAAACATTGGCATTGTTTAATTTAGGATCTGGTTTACGGGCATCTCTAATTTGTGAACATTTCTGTCCCATTTTATCTTTTAATTTAATTAATTATTAAAATGGAGCATGCTGTAAACATAGTTATACCACTAGTTTTTATATTTTTAATTTATACAGGTGCTATTTTAGTTATATATTTTACTACGTATTATAACGCTGATCACGTCCCCTATAAAAATTGCAATGCACCTATGGGCGAATTTGCCCTAGAACCTTCAACTCTTTCTCAACATACTATAAATAAATGCGGTGCTGATAATAATAGTCAATGTGTTAACCAAGTTAATAATCTGGAAGAAGCAGTTAAATATTGTAATTTATATAGTGAAATATGTGATAGATTTATGTATAATGAAAAAAGCAAAACGGTTAGTATAGTGGATTTAAAAGGTAAATTAAGTAAGAGTCCTATGCATAATTTATATACTCGCCAAGTGGGCATTAGTTATGAATCACAAGGATTAGATAAAAACGCATATTCTTCGCCAGGCTTGGAATTTAACAATATTGATGTAACTAGCACTAATATAGGTATTAATACCACAACTAGCACTATTTCAAGCGGAAGTTATAGCGGTGGAACAGTTAGTACCGGAGGAGGAGGTACCGGAGGCGGTTATGGAGGTGGAGGTGGAGGCGGTTATGGAGGTGGTTATTAATATTTTTTATTTTAAAATGGAGGATTTGATATCTCTCTTTAATATTTATGGTCAAGAAGAATATTTTGGTGAAAAAATAAATAAAAGAGATCATATGATTCAAACTGCCTTGGAAGCAGAAAAAGCCGGCGAAGTAGAATATATAATTTTAGCTTGTTTGTTACACGATATTGGTCATTTTTTAGAAGAAGATGACATGGACGGTCTGGGGGTAAGTGATCATGGAAAAATAGCTGCTGAATATTTAAGAAATATGAATATGGATGAACGAGTATGTAAATTAGTAGAAAAACATGTAGATGCTAAACGTTACTTAGTATCTAAGAATAATAATTATTATGACAAATTAACTAGTGCTTCTAAAAAAACATTAAAATATCAAGGAGGTAAAATGGATAATTTGGAATTAGAAAATATGGAAAGAGATCCAGATTTTTTTAGTATTTTGAAAATTAGAAAATATGATGATATGGGGAAAAAAGAAGATCAAATTTTACCTAAGATTGAATGTTATATTCCTCTTATTAATAAATTTATTATATAATAGTATATTTTTTATAAAATGGATTTTATAAAAAACGTGGATATTTGTTGTGGTTTAGCTTGGGGAGACGAAGCTAAGGGTAAATTAATTACTGAATTGATAAAATATAATAATAATTACGATTGGATATGTCGTTGGGCCGGGGGAAGTAATGCTGGCCATACCATCTATTATGAAGATAAAAAATACAATACTAATATTATTCCCACGGGCATCTTTTATGGGAAAAAATGTTACATAGGACCACAGTGTTATGTAAATTTAAATGACCTTGATAAAGAAATGATATATCTAAAAGAAAATGGGTTTGATATAAATTTAATAAAAGTTTCTAAAAAAGTTCATATAGTCACATCAGAACATAAAGAAGAAGATGCTAAAAAATACATAAATAGCCAAGGTTCTACTGGCAAGGGTATAGCTCCCTGTGGTAGAGATAAATATGCCAGAAAAGGATTACGACTGTGTGATATTATTGATAATGTTAATTATTTCCAAAATTTAAAATGTTTTGATATAAATAAACATATTATGACAGATAAATTATATGGTAACTTATTATGCGAAGGAGCCCAAGGTTTTTGGTTAGATATAGATCAAGGAAATTATCCTTTTGTTACTTCTTCTACCACTTTGCCATATAGTGCGTGTTCCTTAGGTTTTCCGCCCCAAAAAATAAGAAATATTTACGGAGCTGCCAAAATATATGATACTCGTGTAGGAGTAGATCCTCTTTTTAGCGAAGATTTATTGAAAGATAAAGATTTAGAAGAAATAGCTAAAATAGGTAATGAATTTGGTACTACTACCGGAAGGTTAAGAAAGGTTAATTGGTTAGATTTAGATAAACTAATTGAAGCTATTAATATTAGTGGTACTACTCATGTGATAATTTCTAAAATAGATGTATTAGAAATTATTAATAAATTTAAATTAAATGAAGGTTTAGAATTTAATAATATAAATGATATGAAAAGTTATATAAATAATAAATTAAATGATAATTGTTATTTAGTTCAAAAGATAATTTATTCGGATAGTCCAAAAAGTATTAAGTTTGTATAACGGGGCCATATTTTTCTAAATCAGGAAGAGAATATTTATCAAAATTAGTCTTAAACATATGGGCTAAATTAAGACTTTCTTTATCATATTGTTCTTTATCTTTCCATAAGTTGCGAGGATTCAAGATATTTGGATCAACATTTTTACACTTCTTAGGAATAGCTAATTTAAAATTATCTATTTCATAAAATTCTTCATCTTGTAATGTCCCGTTATTTATAACATCGACAATAGCGCGAGTATATTTCAAAGGACATCTTGATCCTTCGCCATATTTACCATCTATCCAGCCAGTATTAATTAACCAGGCATTAGTATTATGTTCTTCCATTTTATCGGCTAGCATACGAGCATAGACCAGAGGATGATGAACAATGAAAGCTTCGCCGAAGCAAGATGAAAAGGTAGCTTCCGGTTCATTTATACCATCTTCGGTGCCAGCAATTTTAGAAGTATAGCCGCTTATGAAGTAATACATAGCCTGTTCTTTATTCAACTTTGAAACTGGTGGTAAAATACCAAAAGCATCACAAGTGAGCAAAATTATGTTTTTTGCATGTACCCCTATACACACTTTTTTGGCATTTTTGATAAAATGGATAGGATATGACAGTCGCGTATTTTGGGTGATAACAGCGGAGGAAAAGTCAATTTCTCTTTTTTTGCTCACTTTTACGTTCTCTAGCAAAGCACCGAATTTTATAGCATCATAAATTTCAGGCTCTTTCTGCGGTGAAAGATCGATACACTTTGCATAGCATCCTCCTTCAATGTTAAAAATTCCGTCATTTGTCCAACAATGTTCATCATCTCCAATCAGATATCGACCAGGATCGGCAGAAAGAGTTGTATTGTGGGTAACGATAAAATTTCCTAATAAATATTGATGATTTCCATCTAATTCAAAACCATAATATTTACCTTTACCTATTGGTTTAATTTTAATTTGACTACATAATGGATCTTTTATTTGTTTTCTTGCAATAGCCTTTTTTCTTGGACATAATACTGGAATTTCTTCCAACTTGTTGCCATAAATATTCATTCTATTATATTCGCCCTCGCTCTTGTCACCTTTGTACATACATGATTTTTTACATTTTTTACTATAACAAGAAAATCCAAGACTCCTGGAAAGATATTCTATGTCCTCGCTTAGTTTATTGTTTTTCTGAGTAATTTCATAATATTTACCTTTGGGGTCATAATACCCATCGGTGTCGATTAAACCTGCCAATAATTTTAATCTATTTGATCTGCTATTGTATTTATATTTTACCGGTATATGTTTATTATTTATTAAGTTATTATCTCTCAAAATATTTTTCAAGGAATTTATTTTTTTCTTTAAAGAGCAAAATCTGTAAGTATAATCTTGACAGTGGCTCAAATAACAATCATAGTTTAATAATTCTTTGGATAAATATTTTAGAATTACTGCTTCTTGATTTGTAAAATTGGGCCTATCAGAATGACCGTCGCCCAACCATAACCCAAGGATATAAGGATCTATATCAACTTCTTTTTCCGGAAATTCTACCCCTACTTTATAACCAACAAAATTTTTCAAATAACCTTTGGATATACTTAAATAATCTTTAACAGATATTGTAAAGTATTTTGAGACTTTTAATTTTTCTTCTAATACTTTTTCTAACTCATTTAAGGCTTCTTCTTTGCTTTTATTTTTATAAGAGGATGTAAGTGTCTCTGTTTTTAATTTACCGCTATCGAACCATTGTAGCATATAAGAATATCTATCTTCTCTATCTCGTATATATGGTGTTCTGTTATGTTTTAAACATAATATATGTTCACTGTTAACAGTATAGGTATCTCCTTTAATATTGGTAACTTCATACATTTCATCTTCACCTCTCCCCAGGGACAATACTTTCCTTGGACTAGAATCATCTCCCATTACCAAATCTCCCACTCTTATATCCTGAACCATTTTAGTAGTTCCATTATGCAACATAATTGGAGTGTCAAAACCATGGCATTTACCAGTACCTGAGAGCCCAAAAAATATGCTTACAGAACCGTCTTCTTTATTTTCATTGGCACTAGAATGAAGGGACAAAATTCCCTTTAAAGGCATCAAAAAATGCATAACAGTAAAAATTCCTTTTTTCATCTCCCCGGCATATTGAGTTCCTAAAATTATTATTTCCTTTCTAGTGAAATCAAAATCAATACTAGTTGAAGAGGTCATATAGCCAGTATATCTGTTACAAGGAAATTTACCAGCATTATAGATGGTATAATCGGGTTCGCCAAAATTAGCTAATTCTTCTTCACTTGGTCTAATTAACATATTGTGCATAAAAAGAGAATGATAAGCGCGTTCAGAAACAACTCTTACTTTAAGACGATGGTTTTTATCCCAACCAGCAAAACCATCGAAAATAAATACTTTATCTAAATTATTAAGATAATCAATGGCCGATTCTCTATTAATTAAAAAAGTATTTTTATCCATCTTGAAATTGGGAGAACCTTTATCCCACCAAATATCTTTGGTCATATCGTCGTAAACAATTCTTTTATCTTTGGGAGAACGACCAGTTTTTACCCCCGAATAAGCAGCCAAAGCTCCTTCTTTGGTGATAATGGTGCCTTCTTCCTGTAAGGCATATTCATATAATTCAGCTGGGGTTAAATTATAGCCTATTTTGAGATTTTTCTTAGCAAAATCGCTTTGAGGATTGTTAATACTCTGATAGGTTTCATTTGTTTTTATATTAGTAACAGACGGACCACTTTCTCTATGCGTAGAGGCCAGACTATCACTAATTGATTTGAGATAGGACATTTTAATAGATTGTTTTTTTTTGCATTTTAAAATG
>Ga0070746_10000115_pt1 | contig 40640 bp, 29 predicted proteins | sample VirMetDEL_Mar_21_FD_77016 | JGI IMG/M metagenome (GOLD analysis project Ga0070746, IMG submission 77016) | Aqueous microbial communities from the Delaware River and Bay under freshwater to marine salinity gradient to study organic matter... | ecosystem: Environmental > Aquatic > Marine >...
TAATAGAAGAACTTGCAATTTCACTGTCTTTAATCAATACACCATCTATCGTTACACCATTAGCAGCAGTTTGTTCATTTATTGTATCTACATTAAGTTCTGACATTACTTAGTTCCTTCAGCTTTACCTAAATAGTTTTCTGGGTCATGTTTACTATCCACAAAATCCTCCAAAGACTTTTCAATCATATTGTAATCTATCTCTTCTTCAGTTGTGTCTTTTAGTATAGTTATACATTGAACAACCCAAGCACTTGCCCAACCTAGAGCAAGACCTATTAAAAATATAATAAATGTATCCATTATACGACCACCAAAGTTCCTGCGATATCTAATGTACCTTCTACATCCATTGGACCTGCTGCAACAGTTCCTGTATCTGCTGCAATAGTAAAACTCTCTCCTGAAGCTAATGTTTGTCTATGTAGGAAGAAACCACCTTGTGCAGAGGCAGTAACATTTGTATCCATAACAAATCTCTCACTACCACCTGTATCAAATCTAATTTTGTCTTCATCAGAGCTTTCTTCTACATGGACTCTTGTATCGCCATCAGCGTCTTCTATGTTTGTAGGTCTTTGAGGTACGAAGTTTGTACCATCGTAAACTAAACTATCTCCTGTAGCTAGCCCTGTAGTGTCTACATCTGTTAAATCATTAGCAGCAACAGAACCACCTGCATCTCCCCAAGAAATATTACCTGCACCATCAGTACTTAATACTTGACCATTTGTACCTGCACCACCATTGATTTTTAGTTTTGCAGATTTAATATCTACAACACCATCAGATTCTATTCTTATTCTTTCACCACCAGCAGTAAACATTCTGATTTCATCAGCATCTGTTGTAGGTTCTACTTGTATCTTGGTATCGTTATCTCCATCAGTAAAGCTAGTAGCACTAGCACTTGATGATGTAATTTGAACAGGGTCTACAGTTCCATCAGCTAATGTTAATTCTATATCTGTACCTGTTGCACCTAGATTTAAGAACTCAACTGGGTCAGATGTACTATCAGCTAATGTATATGGTAATTCACCAGTAAGACCTCCACCAGAACTACCTGCAAAATTTGATTTAGTAACTTTCTTAAATCCAGATGCACTTGTGTCATAAACCATAACCAAGTCATCATCAGCAGGTGAACTGTCTGCTGTAAGTCCTGTTACAAAGCTTGTAGCTAGTCCTGTAGCTGTACCTTCAAAAGTACCAGCAACTATTGTTTCTGAACCTACTGTCCATTTGTCAGTTGATTCATCCCATATAAATGTTTTGTTAGTAGATGTTCCTCTTTCAATTTCTATACCTGCATTTTCGCTAGGTGTACCTGTTACATTGTTATTTAAAACAATTATGTTGTCATCTACTGTTAATGTTTCTGTATTGACAGAAGTTGTTGTACCACTAACTGTTAAGTTACCTGAAACTGTTAAGTCGTTAAAAGTAACATCAGATGTGGTTGCAACTGCCTGACCTATTGATATTGTTCCACCAGAATAAGTAACGCCTGTACCACCTGATAAATAACTATCTATTTCTGTATCTACTCTTGCATTGGTAAAGTAAAGATTTGTAGAGCCTTCTGAAAGGTCATCAGTATCTTTGGTTGCTAATCTAGTATCAAAGTCTGTATTTTGTCTAGCTGTTGTGTAGTAAAGATTTGAACTACCTTCTGTTAAGTCATCAGTGTCAGATAAAGCAACATTTACCCAAGCAGTACCATTGTATCTTATTATTTCGCCACTAGCTAGTGAAGTTAAAGTTACATCACTTAATTGTGATATAGCAGAACTTGCATCGCCAGGGACAAAGTTGGTACCATCCCATTTAAGAGCTTGACCACTTGTAGGTGCTGAAGAAGTAATATCAACATCACTTAAGTCATCTATTGATACTGTACCTAAATTAATATCTACTTCATTATTAGAAGTATCATCAGTAATTGTTATTTTTGCAGAACCTGCATTAAGTTTCTTAAACTGTAAATCTTCTCCGACTTTAGCATCGAATATTCCAACTCCAGCAGTTCCAATGTTAGAAGCTGTGTTAGTTTCACCAGAACCAGATAGTCCAGAAACTGATGATAATGCAAAGCTACCTGCTGTGTTATCCCAAGTTACAACTTTTTGGTCTTCATTACTTCCAGGTGTTGAAAATCCTACATTTGCTAAATCTTCTAAATTAGCTAAAGCTATTCTTGCATCTGCTCTTGCGTTTGTAAAATATAAATTTGTACCTTCTGATAAGTTTGTTGTTGACTTAGTAGCCAATCTATTATCAAAATCTGTATTACTTCTTGTAGTTGTATAGTAAAGGTTTGTTGAACCTTCTGATAAATTATCAGTGTCTTTGGTAGCTAATCTTGTATCGAACCTAGCGTCTGTATAATAAAGATTTGTTGAACCTTCTGATAAATCATCAGTATCAGCAGCAGATAATTTAGTATCAAAATCTGAATTAGCTCTTGTACTTGTATAATAAAGGTTTGTAGTTCCTTCTGATAAATCATCAGTATTTTTTCCACTAAAGTCTGTGTCAAATAAAGATGAAGAATAATATTGATTAGTTGAACCTTCTGAAAGATTATCAGTTGTTTTTGTAGCTAATTGTGTATCAAATGTTGTGTTAAAGCTAGCAGTAACAGCTTGATTAGAAGCATTACCTATAAATATATCTCCATCATCTAAGTTAGGTACTGCATTACTTCTACCTGCACCTTGAACAAATATTGCACCATCTGATGCGTGACTTCTTGTTACCTTTGCGATTTTTTGAAGTAAAGAACTTTCTCCTGTAGGAGGAGTGTTAACTAAAGTTCCAGAAGTTGATACATAAAGAGAATCTCCAACTGAGAACGAGGAAGTGTCTAAACCTACAAATTTACCAAAAGTTAATATTGATACTGCTGAATTATTAGTAGCTGAAGCAGTTGTTATACCAATTGCTGGCATTGTTCCAGAACCATCTGCATCTGCTTGTGCTACTGTAAATTCTGTTCCAGAACCAGATTGTCCAGATATATACACTGGTACACCTGCACCAATTGTAGAACCTGTTTCATTCTTACTAGATAGTATTATTGCACCATCAATATCTCCTGTTACATCACCAGTAACATTACCAGTGACATTACCAGTGACATCTCCAGTCAAGGCTCCTTCAAAAGTGCCTGCTACAAATGTCTCACTACCAACAGTCCATTTATCATCTGTCTCGTTCCAAATTAAAGTTTTATTTGTAGAAGTACCACGCTCTATTTCTATACCACCATTTTGTGATGGTGTTCCTGTTTCGTTACTGTTGAGAAGTATTACATTATCAGCAAGATTTATAGTTTCAGTATTAACTGTTGTTGTTGTACCAGAAACTGTCAGGTCTCCAGATACAGTAAGGTCATTAAATGTAACATCGCTTGTTGTAGCAACAGCCTGACCAATGCTTATTTGACCAGAAGATAAAGTTACTCCTGTACCTGCTGAGAAATGAGCTCTAGTTTCTGAAGCACTTGGTCCTGTATAGGTAATTACACCTGTTCCTGAATCGTATGATAAAGAACCATCACCACCACTATCTGTAACAGATATAGCACTTCTAGCCCTTGCATTTGTAAAGTAAAGGTTAGAACTACCTTCTGATAAATCATCTGTATCACTGTTTACTAAAGATACACCTTGAACAGAAACAACTGCATCTCCACCCATACCTGAGTGAGCTGAACAATAATAATAAAGTGTATCTGCTGTTGCTGCGTCTACAACTATTTGTGTGTAAGCACCTGATTGACCAGGAGTACCATTGTAAGTAACTCCTGTAGTGTATTCAGAGCCACTAGCGTGTGTTCCATTTGCTGTAGTAGAAAATTTAAATGGATGTCCATTATTAGAACTATCACTTGTATCAAATCTATATGTCACACCAGGTACTAATTGTATGCTTGCAGTAGTTTCTCCGTCTAAATGATATTTATTACCACTAACATCAGCTACTGTTACTTCAAATTCTATAATTGCAGTGTTGTCTTCAAAATTTATTGTTTTGTTAGTTAAAGTATCTGTAGAAGTTTCTGTAACAACTGTGCTATCTATAGATATTGCACCTGAAGAAAAGTCAATACCTGTTCCACCACTTAAGTAACTTTCTACTCTTGCATCTGTGTAATATAAGTTTGTAGAACCTTCATTTACATCATCAGTATCTTTTGTAGCTAAATCAGTATCAAACCTAGCTGATGTGTAATAAAGGTTTGTGCTTCCTTCAGTTAAATCATCAGTATCTTTTGTAGCTAGTCTTGTATCAAATCTTGTATCTGTGTAATAGAGATTTGTACTTTCAGTAATGTCTGCTGTATCAAGAGATAATGTTCCACCTAAGCTAACTGAATTACCAGCAATAGTCATAGAACTATTTGTTAATGATGAATTAGGTATCGATGCAAGTGCTATGACACCTGTTGTATTATCGTAAGTTACACCTGTATTTGTAGTTGCTGATATACCAGTTAAGGTAATAAAGTTTGTGTTTGTATTATCATAATTAGCTAAATCATCATCTACTGTATAGCTAATAGAATTAGAACCATCATCATAAGATACAGTAATTCTTGTTTGAGTTCCAGCAGTAAATGCATCATTAATTGCATCTTGTGCGTATTCATCAATATCAGATTTAACTTCTGAAATATCAAAACTAAAATCAAAATTACCAGATGTATTAGCAATTGTTACACCTGTACCACCAGTAAAAGTAACTGTTCCACCAAGAGCAGTGCTTGTTGATGTTGTACCATCTGTAAAAGATATTGAACTGTTTGCTAATTGTGCATTAGGTATTGATGAGGTTCCAAATTCTCCAGTTGAACTGTTGTAAGATAGACCAGAGCCTGAAGCAACTGAAAGTGAATTTCTAGCTCTTGTATCTGTGTAATAAAGATTTGTCGTACCTTCAGATAAGTCATCTGTGTCAGCAGCGGCTAATTTAGTATCAAAATCTGTATTTGCTCTTGTAGAGGTATAATAAAGATTAGTTGAGCCTTCAGCTATGTCGTCAGTATTGTGATTACTTACATCAGATACAGTGCCTGTTACATTTCCTGTTAAATTACCAATAAATGTTGATGCAACGAAGTCGTATGAACCTACTGTCCATCTATCATTACTTTCATCCCAAAGAAGAGTAACATTTGTATCGTCACCTCTCTCAATTTCAATACCACCATCTTCTGTAGCAGAACCAGTAGCATTGGAATTAAGAGTTATTGTATTGTCAGCTAAGTTGATTGTTTCTGTATTAACAGTAGTAGTAGTTCCTGATACAGTTAAGTCACCAGAAACAATTAAGTCATTAAAGGTTACATCACTTGATGTAGATACTTCCTGTCCTATGCTTATTTCACCAGATGATACTGTAACTCCAGTTCCACCACTGAGGTAGCTATCAATTTTTGTGTCAACTCTTGCATTTGTAAAATATAAATTTGTAGAACCTTCGGATAGGTTGTCTGTGTTCTTTGTAGCTAGACGAGTATCAAAATCTGTATTCGCTCTAGTAGTTGTGTAGTAAAGATTTGTGCTACCTTCTGTTAGGTCATCAGTATCCTTAGTTCCAAATTGTGTATCAAACCTAGCATTTGTGTAATAAAGATTCGTTGAACCCTCGCCAATGTCATCAGTATCTAAAGTTAAACTACCACCTAAAGAAAGTGAATTAGTATTAATAGTTACACTGTCATTAGTAAGCATTGCATTCGTTATGCCACTAGCTTTTACTTGTAATGTGTCTGAACTTATTTCAATTGAGCTGTCATCTACATTTACAGATATTGTAGGTGTTTGTTGTTCTCCTGATGATATATCAATAGCTAAACCAGAACCAGCAGTAATACTTTCGACATAATCACCTTCTGTATCTGTTCCTAAATTTAAAGGTTCATTTACCCAAGCACTACCATCATATCTAATTATGTCACCAGTAGACAATGATGATATTGTTACATCAGTTAATTCTGATAACTCATTAGCTGTTTCTACTTGTGCTGTAACATAGTCAATAACAGAAGCTGTTGTTGGTAAAGATGTATCATTATCATTGGAAGTAAATGTTTCAGTAGATGTAACTATTGTTGATACATTGACACTGTCTAAAGCAAGAATTGATAAGTTAACACCATTAAATGTAGGATTATCACTAGAACCTAAACCAAGAGAAGCTCTTGCTGTTGCACCACTTTCTACAGTCCACGCTGAACCATTAGAAACAATAAAAGCACCATCTGTATGAGATAGTCCTGCTATTGTTGCTAAATCGGAATCATATCCTTGAACATCAACACCTATTGCAATTCCTAGTGCAGTTCTTGCTCCAGAAGCACTTACAGCACCAGTACCACCATCATCTATTCCTATAAATTCAGCAGCTTGAAATTCAGCAAAGCCAATGGCGTTATTACTACCATCATAATTAACTCTTACTGGTGTTTTTTCTGCCATTATTCAGCTACTTCCATATCGATAATATCATCAGTACCACTACTATCAACAAAGGTAAGTTGTAAGGTTGAGTTATCAGTTTTTGCTGGCATTAATACATCTTGTGTGGTTCCAGAAGTTGTTAATACAGGAATACTTCTAGTGCTAACACCTACAACACCACCACTACCAGAAACTGGGTCTGATGTTGCTACATTAAAAAACTTATTCCTTAAAGGCACACCAGAATTTTCTCCTAATTTGGTAACTACAGGCACCTTACCTACCATTGATAAAGTTTTAGGTACTTTACTGTTTACTTTAACAGTTTTTGTTGAAGTATCGGTTATTATACTTATCTGGTCTCTGTCTGTTTTATATCTATTGTCCATTGTTGTTTCATCATCAGAATCAACTGTTAATGTATCACTTTCAGCACTTGCTTGAATAGTATTTTGATTAGTACTTGCTATTTGTGAAAAAGCACTTTGATTTAAATCTCCACTTGTACTAGCAGCAATAGTTATTTGGTCTGTTGTTGAATCAGAGGTTATAGTAACATTTGAACCTGCAATAAGCTCTACTGTATCTGTTGCGCTATCTGCAACAATATTGTTACCACCAGCAGTAATAGTTTTAAATGCATTAGATGCACCACCACCAGTTGAAGATATTGTTATAGTGTCAGTACTACCATTTGTATCAAGTGTTATACCTGTACCAGCAACAAATGTAAGGGTATCTCCTGTTTGGTCTGCTTGTATAGTATCATCACCAGATACAATAATATTTCCAAATGCTTGTTGTTGAGTAGGTAAATCAGTCCAAGATACATTTCCATATCCGTCTGTTTTTAGAACTTGATTTGCTGAACCAGTATCCCCATTCAGTTTTAATTTTGCTGATTTTAAGTCAAAATATCCATCAGTTGTAATCTCTGCACGAATAGTAGAATCTGTTGCAAATATTAATTTTTTAGATGCAACAGTACCAATAACAAAAGGACCATCTGATATAACTGTTTGACCATCTAAGTATAAATTATAACCAATTTCATCACCATTGCTATCAGTAGTAGTGTCATCAATATGAACTATTGCATTTGATAATTGATACCCATGAGGGTCACCATTGCTGTCTAAAGAAAATATATGGTCGTTGTAGTCTGTAGAACCAGCTATTCGCTGGGAAGCATCAAAAGTTGTATCAATCGCCATTTAGCACATCATCCTGTATAACAGGTAGTTCACTACCTAATGTGCCTCCATATTGCTTATATAAGTAACGCAATCTTTCTATTTCTGCCTTTAAAGCTGTAACTGTTTCATACCAATTATCATATTCTGAGTGACCTTTTTCTAATTTATCTACGCAAAGCTCAAAATGTAATTGTTCTGCTTCTGCCATTCTTGCTAACAAGTATGTTTTTTTAGCTTCGTGGTCCATGAATTGATAGTTTATATCATAATCAGCCATTATCCCTCCAATGCTTCTACTCTAGCAGTTAAATCTGAAATCTGTGTGCTTAGTTCTTGTACTGCTTTTACTAATGGTGCTAATAATTGTGAGTAATTCATATTGTAAGAATCAGCTTCGTTATCATAATCTATAAGCTCTATATCAATATCTGGTTCTGGTGGTGTTTCAATTAGTTCTTGTGCAATAAAACCCCATAGTTTTTTATCGCCTGTTGTTTTAATTGATATTGTTTCACATGCACAATAAGTCTTGTCAATTATTACGCCTTCTTCGTTTGTTACATCTTCCCAACAATTTCCACAATTGTCATTTCCTTCTTGTACAATACAACCACATATAGTACATTCGTTTTTATATTTAGGTATCCATTCAAATTGAACAGGTCTTAAAGTATTTAAGTAATCTAATCCATAAGGAATATCTTCTATATTTTCTTTCAATCTTTCATCAGAAGCAGTAGATACACCATTTGAAGCGTATAATCTATTAAACCTATTATCTGAAAAACCTATAAAACCATTACCATCATTATCTGTAGGATGAAAAATATTTGAGCCAACATTTATAGTTCCACCAAATGTAGGGGTGCCATTAAAAGTTGTTGTAGTGTTCCAAGTATAATTTTGCCCACTTTGTGATATACCATTGTAAAATCTTCCTGTAGTTCCACTACCAAGAGTAATACTACCTCTTAATCCACCTGGGAAAAGTGCTTGTACTGCAGTAGAAGAACTAACATGTGTACCACCACCATGAGAAAATGTTATTTCATAAGGGTTTGTATTGACAGATAAAGATATTCCAGAACCAGCTTTAAATTCAACACCATAACCAGATAAAACATTTAAATTATTACCATTTCCTTTTAATATCCATTTTTCATAATCATCTAAATTACTATGACTGTGACTACCAATATTCGATATATCTGATTCTGTGTGACTATGAGAACTACTTGCAAAACTTGTATGGTCACTATCTGCGTGAGCACCACCAGCAGCAGACCATTCCAGACCATTGGTGGTTCTAGTTAATACTTCACCAGAAGAACCAAATCCATCGTATACTTTTAAGCTATTTACCTCTATATGTCCATCTACTTCTACATCACCATAAAAATAAACATCATTGTTTTGTGCGTTAATTCTGTATATATCTACATTTTGGTTTGATATAGTCAATTCATAAATAAATCCTAATGGGTCTGAATTATAACTTCTTCCATCGCTAATATTACTATCAGCAATATATGCAGCATTAAATTCTATATCTTGAGTACCAGCACCATCAAATGTTAAGTTAGGGTTTGCTGATGCACCAGATAATACAAATTTATCACCAGCACTTACAATTATTTTATTTCCAGAAGAATTAGAATTTAGATATAAGTTGTTGTTAGATTCGTATATTTGAGCAGAACCAATTTGTATACTTTGTGTTCCATCACTAGGAACATCGCCCTCACTAGCACCAGATGCTTTAATTCTTATATCAATACTATTAAATTCTGCATCTCCATCTGCACTTATTCTCCAACCTGAAGTTCCAGATACAAAATTTCCTGCGATAGTTCCATCATTGTTTAGATATATATATTGACCACTAGAATTTTCTGAACGCATATATGTGCTTCCTAATTCCCAACCTGCAATCTCTCCAGATACAGCTGTTAAGGCACCATCTTTAGTTACAGAAAATACAGGTGTATAACTTAAGCTATCAAAATCAGTAGTACCACTAGCACCAAAATAAAAATTACCATCACTATCTATATGTATTGCCATAAATTATCCTATATGTACCGAGCCTGCGTTTATGTTAAGTGTACCAGCAATTGTTGCACCACTAGCTGTTAACACACCAGAATTTGAAACAGTGAATGGTGCATCTCCATAATTTGCATGACCAAGCCACATATTTCCATTGCTATCTACATTAAATACTGCGTTACCAGAACCAATACTAATTGTACCTGCTGATAAGTCACCTCTAAATGTTCCATCATTAAACTCTACTGAACCATCTGCATTTAATTTAAAACCTGCACTACCTTGTGTGTAATTAGCTTGAATGTAAGCATTACCACCATCTATTTCCATAGAGTTTGAATTACCATCATCTGCTGATAGTTTATCGCTAGCAATTGTCCAACCACCAATATTTCCAGTTGTAGCTGTTACATTACCTCTAAATACTGCATCATTAAATTCTGCATAACCATTGGGATAACCAGTATCTTGTTTTCTAATTGTCCAACCAGATGTTCCAGCAGAATAATTATCTGATTCAATAAGATTTCCTATTTTTGCATTAGTAATAGCAGCATTAGCTATCTTTGCAGTATCAACTGCTAGATTTCTTATTTTTGCAGTTGTAATAGCAGCATCATCAATGTTGGCTGTTAATACTAAAGAAGCACTTGCTTGTTGCTCTGGAGAAGCATCAGATTCATTACCAGCCAAATCGACAGCAGTAAATCTAAAGAACATTGTATCTGCACTGTCTAAACTTTCTCCTTTAAGTGTAGTAACAGCAGGTATTCCTAATCTAAGCATTGAAGCATCTGCTGGTACTTTACCTATTAAAGAACTTTCTCCAACAGTAAACCCAGAAGTAGTAGAACCATAAACATTTAAATGTGACAAATCTGATGGCAATGAAAAGTCTGTAATTGCACCAAGTGGATTACCTTGTGCATCAGTAGCAGCACCTAATCTATGGATAACCTGTACTGCACCAACAATAGTTGCTAAGGTAGTTGCTTCATCAGGGGTAGGTGGCGTACCAGTATCTACAGCAGTTGTTATAGTTTCAAATACAAAACCACTAGCAGAACCAGTAGTAATTGCTTGTACGCCAACTTTATAGTCTGTAGCTTGTAATAAATCTTGAACAGTGAATGTAGTATTTCCCCAGTTAATAAAGTAATGCTCTGTACCACCTAGAGCAGGATTTACTGGTTGAACTGTAATTTCGTATTGTAGACCATTGGTTATTAATGTTCCATCACTATTTCTAGGAACTAACCACTCAACAAATATTATTGACCTTTGTGTACCTAAAGCATCAGTTTCAAAACCAGTAGTTAACCTAATACCTTCATTATCTGGGTCATCAGGGTCTAATACTTTATTTGGTTTGTATAACTTATCACCTGTAGCAGCACCAGATATTTGTGAAGAAAATCTTAAGTCATCTCCAATCTGTTTTCCAATCTCACCAACTTCTAACTGTGTATTACCACTTTCCCAAACAACATAATCATTTAAGTCATAGTATTTAACTGCATATGGACTTCTTGAAACAACTTTCCTTAAGTAAACACCAAAGGTATCTTCTATAGGGTATGTAATTCCTACAATTCTAATTTTTTCTGGATTGATATACTGACCTTGCCAAATTTGTTCGTATGGTTCTGTTCTACCATCTGCAATTGCTTTAGTTAAATCATCAACAAAACCAATTTCAGGGTCATATACGAATATATTATCTCCTACTTCAAAATCACCTTTTATGTCGTAATATTCAAGTGACAAAGAAAGAGATTTTTTAATTCTTGTAAATTCATCTAAAAATGCAGATGCTCTTTTAGGTGCTAAGTTTTTAGAAACTTCACTTTCGCTTACATAAGCAATTCTTTGTAAAGGGTCACCAAATAAATCGTAGTAAGGAACATCAGTCAAAAATCTTTCTATTAAGTCTATGTTTTCTCCATCTGAGCCAACATTTTCTATATATTCAACACCTGCAACCCAATCTTCTGCTTCAAATTGTGTTGTTAATGCATCAGGATTTAAACCTACAATAGCTGGGTCTTCACCACTACTGTCTCTTACAATTATTGCTGTAGGAATATTATCTCCATGTCCTATAAATATATTTTCTGGTAATCCTGCATCTAATAAACCATTTGTATTAATTTTATATTCTGTTTCCATTTGAGACATTACTTTTTTAATTGCTGAATAAGCACTTTCTAAATTATGATTACCAGTGTAGTTGTTGACAGTTTCATCAATATCAGGTGCAGATGTTGATGGTGTGAAGTTAGCTGTATAGAGTGCTTCACCTTTTGTAAATTTTAAACCATCTATATAGCCTTTAAAATAATCTGCTTGTTGACTTCTTCCTATTGATAAATTCATTGAGGCTCTCTGGTCACCACCAGTTTTAGCATCTCTAGTTGTTCTTTTTATATTTTTATCAGAGTTCCACTCACTTACTTTTGTACCATTTTCCCATGTAGTAAATTTATTACCTTTTCTTGTAATTGCCCTATGAACCCATTGACCATTAGCTCTATCACCTAACTTAACACCCTCAGCTATATCCCATATAGTACTATCAATACCTGTAATTCCATCAATTGTGCTTTCTGCATAATTACTTGTCATCCAAACTTGTAACTCACCAGAACCATTATCAAGTCCTAATATATAAGGTGGAACAGCACCATCTCCTTGTGCAGCAATTGCAGGTCCATTAGTTGTTGCAGGTCTTACATTTAAATATGTTTGATTACCTTTATACCATCTGTTATGTATCTGCCATACTAATGAATAGTATTTTTGATAAAAGGGGTCTTCTTCCCAGTAGTTTGCATTACCAGGGTCTGTATCGTATATAGATGCATCTCCTGTGTAATAGAGTGGTATTTGGTCTTCCAATCCTGCTGCTAGTAAAGCTAATATTGTATTACTAACAGAACCAGTAGGAAGTGTCGATGTTATTACATCTACCCATTGAGGTGCATTTGGTCTAGCCATGAAAAAGTCTTGTGGTATTGGTGGACCTTGATACCATTGAGAATTTGTTCTTGGGTCTAATGGTGTTGCTGTAGGGTTTACATTGCTATTTGCACCAAGCAAGTCATCAATGTCAGCTTGTCTTGCTTTTACCATTGCTTCATCCCAGATAAGTTTTGATTCCCATGTAACTTTTACACCATTAACAACTATTGGGTCATAAGCAACTTTAAGATTGTTTGGGTCTGTTCCAGATGGATAATCTGCTGGTGATGGTTTCGCACCTAAAAACATTAGTGCATAACCAGCGTCATCATATGCACTTAAATCACTTGAGCTTGTAACTGCTGTACCATCTACTTGTTTATATTGATAAACAAAAAAACTATTTGAAAAGGCTTCTTTACCTATTTGGAAACATACCAATACCATCATGTCAAAATGTTGTTGAGCTAAAGTATTGTCGTATGGGAATGAGTCTTCATAACCATCAAATATATCAATAACTTTATTTTTATAACCTACTAAATCTTCACCTAATAATGTACTAGCAAGAGACTCAGAAAATCTCATGTTGCTATTAGTAGAATCATCACCAGTATAAGAAACCCTTATTCCTCTTGTGACTACATTTCCACCACTATCTAAATAATTACCACCACTATCTGATGTAGCGTATGTATCACCTACTTGTATAGGGAAACTGTAATCAACTGTATTAATTGTGAATGTGTCATTTACATACAGTCCATAAAAATCATAATAGAGGGAGTCTGAACCACGATGCATAGCACCCTCATTGTTGTAGGTGTGACCATATCCTACTACTAGGTTTCCTCTTACACCATCATGGAAATCTGGGTCAAAAGGTACACGACCACCTACACTCTCTGCGAATATTGTTGAACCACTAGGAACAGGGTCGTTGTCTACATAAACACCTTTGACTGGATAACCAGTGTCATAAACAAAAGGAACAAAACCAATTCTATCTTTAACAGCCTGAAGCCCATCTGTACTAATGTTTGCATTTGCTAAATCAAATTGTGGCATTACGCCTCCCTATATTCCCACCATTCAATAGTAAAGTCTTCACTTTCTAATTGAAAATGATAGGAATAGTCGACTTCTAAATAAGACCTCTGACCATCAAGATATAAACTTGTTGCACCAAACTTTTTTTCTGTGTCGCTTAACTTAGCAGTTCCATAAAATTCAACATCATGTTTTCTCTTTGTTGCATCTGTTGTTTCTGTATCATTATTTGAACCATCAAAATTTAAAAGTAAATCAGTACTTTCTTTACTAGGATTAGTAATAGTTCCTGCTCGTATAGCTCTCTTACCACCTGTTTGACCATCTCTAAGCAAACCATATGGCTTACCATCTTCATAATTATCTAAAACATATTCTAAAGATTTATTAGTGTACTTTCTCATATCAGATACACCACCTTGGTCAGATATTGGCAATCCTCTAGTGTCGCCATCTCCTAAATAAATTCCTAGACCAGAACCATTTATTTCAATAGAATCATCACCTAAACCAAGTCCAGTAATAACACCTACATAGTCTGCACTATTAAGCATTGCACTATCGTTTAATTCAGACTCTGCAACTCTTTGTGGAATAATAACAATTTGGTCCCATGCATCAATAGTATTTAATATTGAATTAGGTGTTTTGTTATAATCTAATTGTAGATTGAAACTACCTTGAGCCATTAATTTTTCTGTTACTGACATTATGCTTTAATCAATTTCTGATATTCATATACATTATCAAAGTATTGGTCTCTAATATCTACAGCGTCATCTGCATCATTGATAGAACTATCTTCTTGAGCTAATTCATATCCAATAAAGGCTTTTATTTGAGAGCCACTTTTATACATCATTTCTCTAGCTACATCAAAATTTAAAGAACTAGATGAACTTTCAGGACTACCTAAAATCCATTTGTTACCATCTTCTGGTGAACTAGAACCATCAATAATATATCCAGTTCCAGTAGATGCATTAGTTCCAGAAGCAGTCGCTAGAGAAAGATTAAATCTACTTGCAGTATGTTGATTTGCAACAATTGAAACATGGTGTGCACCTCTTCTTAATGTAAAATCCACTACTAATCTCCCATCTTTTGAATCAGCATTTAAATAGCTAGTCATTCTTACTGTAGCACACTCAGGGTGGTTCTTAATTATTTGCATTGTTCTCCAACCTTGGTAATCATTTCCTAATTGGTCACTTCCATTAGGTGCACCTCTACTAAAAGCCCAAGTCTTGCCTGATTGATAATCGCTTACATCAAATATGTAAGTATCAAATAATGCTTGTGTAGTAGAATTATCAAATTCTATTTTTATTAGTCCATTTTCTAAAACTAATTCAGTAGGTTTATTTTTAGAAAATAGACCACATCTTACTTCAAGTGAGGTGTCATCAAATGTTCTTGTACCATTGCTTGCTCTACTAAATCCATCATAGTAAGAACCAGTAGAAATTCTACAAGACCCTTTGTAGTAATCTTCAGGCTCTACATGATATGTAGCATTAAAATCTCTAAGGTTACTATCTGTTTTTAATCTTAATGTAGTAGTAGCTCCAGTAACTGTGCTTGTTAAATCTTTAGCTAATCTAGTACCATCAATTGGCTGTCCAGCGTGATAATAGTTGTAATGATTAGATGGTGGTGAATGAAATTGATTAGTAGTACTAGAAACACTATGGTCATTATCTAATATTGCACCTGTAAATCTTGATTCAAATTGTATTTCACCACTTCTTCCTAAATATTCAAATTGTATGTTATATTTCAATCCACCAAGAGTATATCTCTGTGTGTTGATAGAACTGCTTTGTACTCTTACATATCCATTATAAGAACTATCTCCATCATATCTGAAAGGAACGACTAAACCATATGCTGCTAAAGATACTAATTCATCTCTTAAATATTTTATGTGGTCCATTGTTACAGCATCACCACCAATACTTCCTTGAATGGATAAATCTCTACCACCATCAGTAGAATTAAATGTAATACCTGCTGGTGATGTAATAGTAAGTTGTCCAATATGTACTTGGTTAGCCATTAATTTCTCCTCAATCCTGCACCAGTTGAACCCTCTTTTTGTAAATTAACAAGAGCTTTTTGTATTTGCTGTGCTGCTTTTCTTGCTTGTATTGGGTCGCTAGGAACACCTGTTACTTGAACATTCAAGTTTTCTACAACCATACTACTACCTGCATCAGAACCTTGTGGTGTTACTCTTAAACCACCACCAGGAAGTGCTTGAACAAATTCAGGTCCATATTCACCAATTAATGCTCTTTGGAAGGGCTTTACATTACCACCATATTTGAAACCTTTTACTACAGCAGTATTTGTCATACCAATCATTTTAAGATAACTATCTATGCTACCTGCTAATCTTTGGAAATAATTATCTACATTTCTTTTATCAACTGCATTCATATTTGTACCAACTTTTGAAACCATTTGAGAATAAAATGACTGTGCTTGTCCTGAGTTACTAAATCCAGATTGATTTAACAATTCTTGAATAGTAGTTGGTAAATTAGGATTTTGAGTCATATTACTATATGCTTTTACTACATCACGAACTATTGACAAATCAGTAGCTTTATAAGTTTTCGTGTTTGCTCCATAAGATTGTTTAGCTAGGTTAGGATTGTATCCTGCTTGCCTTACTCCAGATATTTCATCTCTTGAAAAATCTTCTTCGTATTCTTTAAGTTTTTGTGAAGTGTCAAATATTAAGAAACCTCTGTTTGCTAATTCAGGTATTAAATATTCTAAACCTTGGTTTTTTAGTGCTTCTTCTGAAGTACCATACTGACCACTTTCAAATAATGTAATAGGAACACCTAGCAATCCTTCCATTGCTCTAACAAATTCGTATCTTCTACCACCTGTTTTATCTAAAACACCTTCATCACTAGCAGTTATTAATTTATTGGCTGCGTTAACAGCTAGGTTAAGCTCTGTGTCATCTTTAAATTGCCCATAAGCTTCGTCCCTTTCAGCACCAACCATACCTGTTTGTGCTCTAGTTTTTAATAGACCACCAGTTTGTGTGCCTGCTAGACCACTTGCTCGAAGAAACTCATCAAAGTTATTAAATTTAGCTTGTGCTAAAGTTTGTCCTTTTGTTAATGTTGATGGCTTGTATTCAAGCATATTTTCAGCATCAGCTCTAGCTAATTCATGTAAATATTCTCTTACTTTATCTATAGCTGTATCCATACTTGTTACTGTTTGAGTAGCCAAGTTTTTTGTTTTCTGTACAACGCCATCAATATGAGAACCTACACCACCATAACCCTCAATTAACTTGTCAAATAATTCAGGTGATGAAGCTACAAATTCAGAAAATTTATCTCTTGCTTTTTCATATGTATGCTCTGCTGTGTATACGCCCTCAAGTGCTGCTTCTAAGTTATCATAAGCAGTTTCCAGTTCATAACTTTGATTAGCTTGTTCATCCATTAACTGTATATGAGTTTGTTGAGCACTTATCAATTCTTGAGATGTTTCTTTTGCTTTGTCTTCAGTATTCTGTAATTCTTTATTAGCTTCAGCTAATTCCAATACTGCAATTCTTTGCTCATCTTCTGATAGATTATCACCTTTCATTTCATCTAATGCTTCTTGAGCAGCATCAACTTCAAGTGCTGAAACAATTCCAGCTTGTGCTGCTAATTTTAATTTATCTAAATCTTCTTCAGCTTGAGCTATAGCTAGTCTTTCTCTAGCACTTCTGTTACCTTGTGCTTTATCAAGCATATCTTGTAGTGCAACTTTTTGTTTAAGTATTGACAATTCTTCAGAGCCAGTAATATTTCCTTTTCTACCTTCTATGCTTAATCTTTGTAACTCTTTTTGATTTGCTAAAAATCTATCGCTAAAACTTGCTTGTTCTCTTCTTGTAGCCATAAGAGCTTGTTCAGATTTTTGAACAGCATAGTTTGCTTGTACTAAATCTCTTTGTGCTTGTGTAAAACCAAATAATGCATCCATAGCTGTTTTTATTTCATCTGCTGCTTGATTAAAGGTAGCATAAAAATATTTATCAAATTCTTCTACATATGCTTCAACTTCTATAATTGCTCTATTTAAAGTATTTTGTAATGCTTTCTTTATTACTTCAGGCTTTGCAAGAGCTGAAACAATACCTTCTATCATTGGTTCACCTACTAGTTTCATAGTGACCTTTGATGGTGACCTAATACCCATAGCATCAACACCAGCTTGAACAGTATCATTAAGTAGCATTACAAGTGAATTAGGTAATGCTATTTGACCTCTGTTATGTAAACCTAATAAAATACCATCAGCCATTGCTGAACCAATTTCAAGTCCATTTTTCTTCAATTTTTCTAACTCATCAGCTTTAACACCTATTTCACTAGCACCTTCTGGAAACAGATTTATAAGTCCTGACTCTGCAACTTGTGCCATAGTTCTATCATTTAAAAAGTTTTTAACTATTTGTGCAACCTTAGGTCCTTCTTTTGAAAGTTGTTCAGCAAGTACTGGTGCAAATGTGGCCAGTCTTTTAATCATGTTTTCAAAATTTCTTTGTAACGCACCCTTTACCATTAACTCTTCAGTAATTCTTTTTATGCTCTTTTTAACCTGTACTGGCATATCTTGAAATACATTTGAGAGAGTTTGTCTTACTTTGTTAAAGTTTTCAGTAAGTGTTTGGTTAAATTTATCTAATTCTAGTTCTGCTAAATCTAATTCTTCTCTAATTTTTTGAGCATTAGCTTGTTCTTCAGCAATAAGTTGGTTTCTAGCTGCTTGTAACTGTGCTCGTGCTTTAGCAAAGTTTTTAGCTGGGTCAACTATTGTTCCTATGAACCCTTCATTTTGAAGTTGTTTCATTTCAGCAAGCATTGCTTGAGTTTGTATTTCAGCTATTAAACTCTTACCATCAGACATCTCTTGAAATGCTTGTTCAATAATTACATTTCCAGATGCAAACATTGTTACTAAATCTTTTTTAAATTGTTCAGTTCCATCTTTTTGTAACCCACCAATTAAGTTATCAAGGAATATTTGTCCAGCTTGTAAATCTGCTGCAGATAATGCACCATCTGTTTCTTTTAAAAATCTTGCTACGCTCTCAGTAGTAATGTTTGCTAACTCATCTCTAAAACCTAAAGCAGTAACTTTATCTATTTTTATGAAATCTGCACCTAATGATACTTCTAATTGACTAGCAGCATTTTGTATGTTACTTTCTAAAGCCTTTGTATATGTATCAAAACCTTTTGAATCAAAGTAACCCTCTTTATCTGCATCTCTTGACAATATAGTGTCTCCACCAAATAGTTTTTGATTAGATAATTCAAATTCTTTGACAAAATCTACTAAGTTTTTTTGAGATACAGAAAAGAAGTTTCTACTACCATCACTAGGTATATCATATATAAGATTATAAGTGTCATCTATTCCCTCAAGTAAAACTCCAAAAATATCTCTGCTTGTTTTTTCAAAAGCATTTACATCCATAAAGGACTCCAAAATATCTCTTGGTGTTATTCTTCCTTGAGTTGCAATGTTTGATAATTGTGAACCAATTCCTTGGAACAAGTCATCAAAAAATAGTTCTCGTGTACCTCTGTTGTCAATTGTTGTACCTGCTAATTCACCTATTGCAGATAAGAATTTTTGAGGGTCAGCATTTTTAAATAATACTTTGCTATCAAACAATGATTCTTGTACTATTTCACCTAATTTTTTGTTGTATTCAATTTCTTGTTTGATTAAGTTTTTATTAGATTCTTCAAGCCTATCTTCAATTGCTGTAACAACATCTTCAAATTCTTTACCTTTGTTCTTGTATTCATCTAATAAATCTTCTAATACTTTTACACTTTCTTGCTGACCAACTAGGCTTTGCCTGTCTCCAAATAAATCATCTAAAGCACCTCTAACACCTTGTATTGCTGCTTCTGATTTATTTGCATTTTCAGAAAACTTAAAGAAAAGTGTCATAGCTGCACTAAAAGCAGCCATTATTCCTAAGTTAGCAATTAATCCCATAAGAGCAGCAGTAACACCCCTAACTACCATTGTTAGTTTTGTCATCATTCTTATCATTTGTGGTGTTAGCTTGTTGTTTGTTACAAACTTAGTATTAATTAAGTCCATATTTTTTCCAAAAAGACCTAAGAACTTAACACCTTTAGCTACACCTCTAGTTAATTTACCAAATACAGCACCAGTTTTTGTTCCAGTGTTTTCCATAGTCTTAGCAAAACCTTTTAGTTTGTTACCAGCACCAAATAGACCAGTACCAACTTTGTCTATTTCTTTTTTTATCTCTGTAATTCCCTCGCCAACTTTAGGGTCAACTCTAAAACCAGTAGCCATAAGTCTTTTAAATTTTTGCATTTTAGTAAGGTCATTATCATTAATAATGTTTTTAAAAGCACCTTTTGCTTTAACACCAGACTTTTCAAATATTTCAGCAATTTCTTGAACTTCACCCAACTCATTAATAATTGGTCCAATTTGACCAGTGTCAATCATGGTTAAAATAGATTGTGCTTGTACATCTGTTAATTTACCATCTTTAACTTGTTGCTTTATTAAACCATTAATTACTTTAAGTTTTTTAGCCTGCATTTCTCGTAGGTCGTTATTAGCTTTTATACTGTTACCTGCTTGCTGCTCTGCTGTAGTTATTTCATGTAATTCAAATAGTTCACTTTCTAATTTTTTAACACCCTCGCCACGAAGTTTAGCTTTTTCTTTTAACCTTTTGTTTTCTTCACGATTGAAAGTTTCTATTGCTTCTCTTTCATATTCCTCAGCAGTCATTGTGCCATCGACTAATTTTTTAAGATTTTTTTGAGCGTCTTCTCTTTCTTTAGTAAGTTTTACTACTTCTTCAGAATTTTTATTTTGTTTAGCTTTAGCAGTGTCAATTGCAGTTTCTTTTTCTAAAATTTTATCGTTAATTTGGTTTATTTGTTTATCTAATGAAAGCTGTTTAGTTTTTTTACTATTAGTAGCATCAGTAATTTTATTTTTTTCATTTTCAATTTGTTTAGTAGCTTCAGAAATTTCTTTTTCATTGTCGAGAATAGTACTTTCTACTCTTTTTTTATCCTTATCCTTGATAAGACCTTCATCTAATTGTTCCTTTGCAGAATCAACAAGTAATTGATTATTTTCAATAATTTGTTCTTGTTTTTGTATTTCAAGCTTTGCATCTTTTATAATTTGAGCAGTTTTATCTCTAGATGCATTTTTGCTGTCAATAAGTCCTTGTTTTTGCTGTTTTAAATCTTCTATGAGTTTTCTATCTGCTTGAGTATCAGGTCTTGCTTCAAATTCATCATTAAATGCATTTTTTGCTCTTGTAGCACCATTGATTGCAGCATCTAGTTCTCCAATAGTGTTTTCTAATTCTTGAATTTTTTTCATTTGACCAATAAGGACACCCTTATCATCTTCAGCAAAAAAGTCTGCTTTTGCATTTTCTTTTATTTCATTGAGTCTGCTGTTGTACCTAATTCTTTGTTCATCAGCCTTAGCTCTTCTATCGTTATTTAAAGCTAACTTATCATCAATGTTTAGTTGTAATTCTTTTAAGTCATTAATCTTTTTTTCATTTTCAACAATAGTGTCAAAAGCACCCTCATCTACTGTTCTAGTAGGGTCAGTACCTGCACGCTCAATATCTTCATTTAACCTTGAATTTACTCTTTCAAGTTCAGTAATTTCACTAGCAGTTTCTGAAAGTCTATCTTTTAGCCTACCTGTATTTTCATCAATTGAAGATATAAAGTTATCTAAATTATCTACTGCTTTTTCTAAATTAAAATCCTTAAGTACATTAGTATTAATGTCTTCAAATGTTTTTGATATCTTTTCTCCACCAGTGATATCTCCACCCATTACTGATTCTTCAAATGTTTTTAAAAGTTTTACATAATTTTCTGTACTACTTAAGTTTTCATCAAGTGTTTTTTGAAGATTAAGATACTTCTCTCTTTGTTCTTTAACTAGAGGGTCTTGTGCTTGTAATTGTTGAGTAACCTCTTGAAGTCTATTTAATTGTTCAGGTGTTGCTAAACCTTCTTTCGATAAATTAGTTAACTTTACAAATTCTTGATTTAATTTATAAAATGACTCGGACATTTCTTCAAATATTTTCTTTTGAACTTGTACTTCTTTAAACAATTGTTGGTCTTGACTACCCACATCAAATCCAGTAGCAGCGGCTAATACCTCGCTTTCAATGGCATCTTGCCTACCTCTTTTTTTAATAGCAGCTTCCCTTTTCTTTAGTCCTGTATCATCGCCCTCAATAAGTTTTTGTCTTAGCTTTAGTAGTCCTAATTCACTATTTAGGTCTTTAATTCTTTTGTTATGTTCAGTATTGGTCTCTTTAAGATTTTTTAAGACTTTTTCATCAGTAGGTAGTTTTTTACTTTCAATTTCTACTCTTTCTTTAGCAGAGTCGATTTGGCTGCTTAATTCTTTACTTTGTTCTTTCTTTAAAGAAAGTTCTTCTTTGTCAGCATCGGTAGCTTTACCCTTAGCTTGTTTATCTTCCAATACTGCAATTTCTTTTTGAATATCAAACTTTTTTTGAGTAACATCTTCAAGATGTTTTTCGGCATCAGCCATAGCTTTGTCAACTCTTTTTCTTTCAAGCTCTGTCATCTGATTATATTTGTCAGTATTTTCTTGAGCTTCAATTAGTAAATCGTTGTTCTTTTTAAGGGCATCCTTTTCTTCAGCTATAAGTTGATTTGTATTATCTATTTCTATATTAAGTTTTTCTCTTTCTTGAATAGTATCTGCTGTAATTCGAGCATCATTATCAGCAATCTGAACACCCTCTTGCAAAATCTCATTTCTTAAACTTGTAAGCTCATTTAGTTTTTGATTTTCTACTATTTGGTCAGATATACTTGATTTAACTTGGTCTTGAAAATTTATATGTTTTTTTTGAAAATCATCAAGATTGTCCATATCATACATAGAAGTATCTTTAAATACATCTACACCTTCTTGAGATGCTCTTCTAATTATTGCATCTGTTTCTTTAGTGTCCATTCCTTGAGATTGCATAACAGATAGTAATGTGTCTCTGTTTGTTCCTAAAAATGCTTTTGAGCTACCATCAAGATTATTTTCACCTAAAAATTTCATATTGCCATCAGATGCAGATGCTAAAAGTCTTTCATATTCTTTAGTCATAGCAGGTTTTTGATAAGCAGGTAAATGTTCCATTTCAAATTTATATTGATTTTCTAATGTTTTTAGAAAATCTGCTCTGAGCATTTCAATTTGTGCACCTGCATTTGCTGTTGCTGCACCTTTTCCACCTTTAAAGAAGTCGGCAAAAAAAGCACCTTGACCTTGCTTACCAGCACCTGGCATTAATGATAAATTAGCTTGTACATTCTTCAATGCTTGAACTAAAACATTTAATCCTACTGTAAATATTCCAATTTGTTTAATTAGTTTTTTTAAATCGTCTGCTGTTTTTGCTTTTGCAATAGTTGTAAAACCACCAATTAATCTATTAAGTGCTGGTAGAGTTTCTGAACCTAAAGCTATTCCAATATCAGTTATATTATTTCTTAATATTCCAATTTGAGAAGTAGTAGTTTCATATCTTTTTTCAGCTTCACTATTTAAAGCATTGTTAATAACAAATTCTTCATTAGCAGACTTTAAAGCTCTTTCAACATCATCAGATGCAAAAGCTAAAGCTCTTAAAGCCCTAACTGTTCTTTGTTGAGAAAGACCTAATTGTTCTAACATGACAATGGTGTCTCCACCAGAGTCTGATATATCTCTTAAACCATTTAAAAATGCAAGAAATGCTTTTGCTGGGTCAACTAATGCTAACTGCTCAAAACCTGTAACAGTTAATCCAGATATTTTTGCAAAGGTAGCTAGCTCTTTACCACCACCAGTTACTGCTTTACCCATAACATCAAGAGCTCTTTGTACAGCAGTTGCACCTGATTGTGATTGTACACCTACAGCTTTAAGTGCAGTAGCCAATGCCATAGCATCAACCGCAGCATTAGTAACTGGACTTTCCAATGCTTCCATAGCTGTAGCTATACCTAGTGCTGTATTTACTATTTCACTTTCAGTAGCAGCAAATTCGTTACCTAATCTTACTAATGTAGATGCTAAGTTATCAATATCTTTTTCAGCAGTACCAGTTATATTGGCTAATCTTGAAATAGCAAACGCTGCGTCTTCTGCACCCATATTGGTTGCAACAGTTAATTTAGAAATTGTGTCTACGAACTTACCAATTTGACTAGCTTGTATACCTAACTGACCACCAATTTCACCAATCTTATTTAATTCGTTAGCAGCAATAGGGGTTGTCTTAGCAATATCTCTAATTTCTTCAGATAGGTTTTTAAATTTCTTTTCAGCAGATACTGCAGCACCCTCTGTAAAATTAAGAGTTTTCTTAATTCCAGCAAAGGAATCTTCAAATTGCATAGCTGCACTTGTTGCAAATTTATAAGCTGAAAAAGCAGCTGCACCTGTTGCGGCAAAAGAGGGAACAATCCCTGCCATAGACTTACCAACTAATGCTGATTTTCTTTGTAAAGCGTTTAGGTTTTTTTCGATATCCCTTACAGCACGACCTAAACTCTGACCATTAGCTTGGAAATCTAAACTTACTACAACTTTTGCGTCTTTAGCTGTTACCATTACTTCCTAGTTCCTTGATTTTTGGATTCTTTGACAAATTGTTCAATTGAAATCTGTTGTCTTGGTCTATTGCGACCTCTCCTTTTATCAAGTTCTTTTTTCCACCAACCCTTTTGTGGATTATTAGAACTTTCAGCACCCTCATAAGTTTCATTATCCATATACGCAGCATAATGTGGTGCATAAAAGCTAGATTGGTCTAAAGGTAAGTTAGTTACTAAAATCATAAACTTTCTATATGTAATATCTAAAGGGTCACTAATGTTATAGTGTCGTTGAAAGTCTGATTCTACAGCAGCCCAGCGTAGCCATATTTCACTGAGCCTGAATGCTATTTTGGGGAGCCATCCTCTTCAGTCTCTGCTGCTTCGACTTCTTCTTCAGCATCTTGGACTAAGTTGTATTGTTCTAATAAATAGGTTAATAAACCTTCTAGTTGCTCCCAAGTAGCACCATTGTCAAGCATCTGGTCTAGTTTATCTTGACCTACTATTGATGCTAACCACTCTGGAATAGCTTGAGTAGGCATACTGCCTGTCTCATCCATCCAACGCATTTGTGCAAGAACTGTTCTTGCTGGTAAAGCGTGAGGTAAAGTGTAAACTTCCCCTGCTATCTTTACCACTATTGCTTTTTCTTCAGCTTCTTCCAAAGCTAAATCAAAGTCTCTTACTTCTTTTGTTTTTTTGTCAGCCACACTGACCTCCTATCACTATCATTATTATTTTTTAACCTTATTAGTTAATGTCGAATACATCGCTATCGTTTGTATTATCAATAATTCTAAACAATTCAAGGAATTGATTTGTTGATTGTACAGACTTTGGCTTAAGTACTTTAAACTCAACTGCAATTACGACCTTTTGAGGTGCTTTTTGATGAGCCATTGAGAAAGCTCCAACATTGATAGCACGAGGAATTTCCACATGTCTATCAGCACCAGCAGGACCATCAACGATTAACAATAATGATTTCTCATCATAGTCATCTGTTGAAGGTGGTTTTAAGCTGTCGTAACCTGACGCATAGTCAGTATCATCTTCTGTAAAAGTACCACCAGCAAGAGCAACTTGTAAGTTACCCATAGATGCCTGTGCTAATTCACCAGTTAATCTGACTTCTTGTGCAGTTTTAAATGTTGCAATTGGGTCAATTTCTTCAGCGACCATAATGTCTTCAAATGTTTTATCCATTTCAAGAGTCCAGCCGTCTTCAGAATATCCAACATCTACCCAATCAGAAGCTGGGTCAGCCCATGCTCCTGTGTTATCGCCTGGGAAAGCTATATAATCCCCAGTTGCGTTACCATCATTGGATATTGCTGCAACATAAAGTACACCAGTACCAACAATAACTTCGGATATTGTACCATTTGTGCTTGGCATAATTTATCTCCTAATTATTCTTCTTCTACTTCAGTATCTTGCAAGACACTGCCATTATCGGCAAAGTCTTCAATGTCTTCATCCACATAGTCCTCTGAAGCTTCATTGTCTTCTTCTTCAGTGACTTCCTCAGTTTCTGAAATAAGTAAAGGATATGCTCTACCATCTAAGGTCCAACTTTTTTCCTTTAACCTATCCCAGTCTTTGGACTCAATTTCCACCCATTCTCCTGTCTGGAAAACTTGTCCAGACACGACATCTCTAGCTGAGTTTGCTTTGTTAAATAAAGGGTTTAATTTTACTTTAACTTTTTTATTCTCTTGTTCGTTTTTACCAAACATAATTCTCCTAGCTTGCATCTCTATATGTCATAGATAGTGCGATACTATATCTTCCTAAGCCAGTGGCAGTCTCTTCTATTCGTGTTGGCATTTGTATAATGTCAAAACTATAGATTTTGGCTTTTAGACCATCACTACTTTGTATATACCCATTACTATAATTGAAAGCTGACTGGATTATGGTATTTGCAAGGTTCATTGCTTCACCATAATCTGGTACAGCAGTGTCATCATTACCACCCCAACGACCTGCGTAACATTCCATAGGTATGAGAGCATTTTGTATATGAGCTTCACTTCTTGGATTTAATAACGCACCACCACTTCTAAATAGTACTAAAAATGGCATACCAGCATCTCTTGGTAATCTAGTAGCTACTCTTGTTCCCACTATATCTGTAATTGGTGTTTGGTCTAAAGCCCACGCTCTTGCAATAATTTCTGCGTCAGGTGGTACTTTTTGATTTTGGTCTCTTGTATTAGGCATATTGTAAGTTTATCTAAAGTATCTTAATTTCGTGTTATTGTTTAAAACACCATATTTTTATTTTGTAGATATTGAGTTATAGCTCTAGCTTCAGCTGTACCACCTATACGATTAACTTCTGGAATAATTGTATTTTCAATTAGACTAGCAATACCAGAGCCTATAAATTCTTGACCTGCTGGCAAACTGTAATCTTGAAAACTACCTTTTATTGCACCTAAAAGTATTGCAACATGAGTAGATTGTCCTATTCCTGATTTCCAACCCCATAAATACATACCTAATGCTACTGGACCGTTTACAGGGTCTTCTTGTATTTCACCTGCAATTAATCCCAGTGCATCTCTTAATTCTCTATTTTCATTAGATGATATGCTGACTTTTGGTCTTTTTAATTCAGGTGTCAATCCTAAAAACTCATCACCAACAGCTACCACACCTAAACCACCACCAAATGTTGGCATCCCCTTAGTTCTTTTAGGTCTAATGTTTCTAATAATATTTAAAGCAGATTTTGTCGCCTTTCTCAAGGTTTCCGATTGTTCAAGTCTTTTCATGCTTTCTTCAAATGTAGGGTCACCAAAAACACCAGTATTTTGAGTTGTTGAACCATATGCACCTTGTGATGTGTCTAATTCTCCTTCTACATTTATACCTCTAGCCAATTCTTTCTGAATTGGAACATATTTAGTTTCCAAATCAGCAATATCAGTTCTAGCTAGTTCTTCAAAAGATGCTAGAAATTCTTGTGTTTCTCCTGTGGCTGGGTCGACTTTAGTTAAAATTACATTAGATAAATCATCTGCATCATAAACTTCAAAATTTACACCAGCACTATCAGCAAATATTTTGTATTCGTTTATTATATTGTCTTTAGCTTGTTGATACTCTATTGATGTTTTTGCAGTCTCAATAGAACCATTGTATTGCTCATCAGCAATTTTTTGTAATGTAGTGTCTATTTCTCTATTTATACTGTCACTAAAATCTTCGGAAAATTTTCTGAAAGATATTTTTTTACCATCTACTAAAGCACCCCTACCTCTACGAGCAGCAGATGTTTGAGAAAATAAATTTCTCAATCTATCTAATTCTTGATTTTCCATTTCTTCCCAAACTTCTTCGTAAGGAAAATCTTTAAGTTGATTTGTTACTGTTAAAAATTCTTCTATTTCTGCAGCTTCTTCAAGTTCTCTAAGTTTATTTCTAAAAAGAGTTTCCATTTCAATTCCACCACCACTTTGATTATTGTTAACTGCAAAATCTTTTGCATCTTGTTCTCTTTTTGCTCTGTTTTTCTTAAGTCTGTCATCAGATTGCAATTGTGCATTTTCTATATAATTTTGTCTTGCTTTATTAACATTCATTTCTATATTTGTAATAACATCATCTACCGAAGTTACACCAGCTCTTCTTGACACATCTGCTGGAAACCTTGTATACCATTGTGTTTCATCTAACCCACCCATATCAACACCAACAGCACCTAACACTTCATTTAGGTTTGCTCTAAATTGTCTTTGCCAAATCTGGTCAGCGACAATAGATGCCTTTATTTCACTACCTTCTCTCATTGCTTTATTAACCCTATCAAAGTAATTTTGAAAACCAGCACCACCAACACTTTCTACATCTTCATAAATTAATTTTGGTTGACCATCATCACCCATGACAATAGATGTTCTTCTATTCATAGGACTAGTTATTTTAAGTACGCTTTCTCTTACTAATTCTCTATTTCTAAGTTGTGGTGTATCATATCTGGTTCCTTGAGGGTCAAACAAAACTGTTTCGTAGGAATCTTTCATTGAAACTCTTCCAGTAGTGCCTATTTTTCTTCTTACATCAATCTCTGCATCTAGCAATTCTCTGGTTCTTCTATCAAGCATTAAGTTAAATGCTTTTTGTTTTTCTTTAGGTAACATATCTCTATTATGAATTTCACCTGAAAAAGTTCGTGAACCAATTGTGTGTTTTGTAACTTTTGGTTTTGTCATACCAAAATTAATACCTAATTGTTTAGCAGCTTTATATGCAGCATTGTGCATAAATAATGTTCTTGGATATGTATGTTTAAATTGGTTTTTATCTTTAGTTGCACTCTTTCCACCTCTAGTTTTCTGTACACCACCAAATTCTATTTCTTGTGCATCACCAATAAAATCAGCAAATCTACTTTGAGGTGATTTACCACCAAAACCTACAGAAACTCTCATAAAAGCATCTTTTAATTTAAATTGCTCTGGTTCAATGTGTATTGCTCTTTGTATTTGGTCACGACTAGGAATATAGTTGGGGTCTTTAGGATTATTACTACTTTTATACAATTTATAACCGACACCTTCGTAAATAGGATTTAGCTTTCCATTTTTAAACATGTCTTTAGGTGGGATGCCAAGATTACCAGTTTCTACATGTAACATTTCTCTATAAGTCATTCCAAATCCTTTTGTACCTAATACTTTATCTATTAAAGAACCAGCAGTAGAACTGTTGTAGTATTGCTCTTGTGATATTTTTCTAGCCATTTCAATAAATGCTCTTGAACTTTTGTCACCTTGATGAGCACTTGCTGCAATTACTTGTCTCATTTTAGTCAAAGGTTTTTGAGGGCTTTGTTGTCTTAATCTACTTAAACTATTTAAAGCGTGTGTCAAATCAAAAAAAGCATTGAAATTTTTGGTGTAGCTATGTCCAGAGTTTAGTAATTGTTCAAAGTCATCTGCATCTAGTCCTTCATTGTAAGGACCTAATTGTTGTATCATATTCATTATTTTTCTATCTTGTGACTTTGTCATGTCTAAACCATGAATATTTTCATCACTAGGTTTTACAGGATTGTATTCATTAACAGATTGTGTTTTCATTTCATTAACTCTATTAACAAGATTTTTTTGATAATCAATTTCACCAGTTTTTAAACTTTTAATGTATGTAGGACCATTGGTTGAATGCCTATCGTAAGCTAAATCCATTTCTGCTATTTTAGTTCTATAACCAGTAAGCAAATTATTTGGATTTTGACCAGTAGTTAAATATTTTTGATAATGCCTAGCTTCAGAAACTGTAGTAGTTTGTCCAAATATGTTTGCAAATACATCTGAGTCTTTTAAAAATGTTTGGTCAGATTTAAAAGCACCATCCATATTTTTGTCTAAACCTTTTTTACTATTCTTACCCATAATTTTTTGTGCTTCGGTATATGGGTCAGGTGCATTACTAATTGCATTTGCTGCTGTAAGTAATGACCATTTTCTAGCTATACCTTTACCTGCACTAAGTTGATGCTTTATTCTTTTTTCCATGTTTACAACATTTTGTATTTCTATGTCTGTCTTAACGAAAAAATTACTAGACATAGCAGATAATATTTTTTTAGATTGTCTACCAGCCTGAACACGCATAGCTCTTCCTATTGGACCACCACCTTGAGGAACAATTTTGCTTTGTATTTTTGATAACGCTCTACCACCAAGTGTCCAAGCATAACGAGCACCAACTGACCTTACAAAGTTACCAGCACTAAATAATGCTTGAACATCGTTGATAGTTTGAAGAACCCCATATGATAAATTAACTAAACTATTTGTTGCTTGAGTTGAGGCACCCATTGATTTTGCCCATAAGAAAGTTCTGTTTGCTCTATATAAACGAGCTTCACCTCTTTTGCTAAGTATTACATCTTTACGAGTTTCATTAACAAATTTTTTCCTTTCAATTACTCTTCTTTCTCCTACATCATTGAGAACACGAGTAGCCATTATTCTCTATAGAGTAAATTTGCAGTTTTTAGTAATACTCTTCCTAATCTATTTGCACTTATTTGAACACTATCAATTTCAAAATATTTATCAGTGGATGGTTCGTAAAGTCTGTCAGATGCTTTTATATCTACATTACCTTCAAAATATGCTGTAAAACTTTGAAGTATTGTATTTCTACCACTTCTATTTTCTACTTCTGAATTAAAAACTAATCTACAAATTACATTTTCATATGCATTAGACCAAGATGTAGATTGTAAACCTCTTGAATCAACTGTAGAGCTTGATACTCTTTGAATGTGTACTTTGTTAATTAATAATCTTGTTGGGTACTTACCTGCCATACCATAAATATAGTATGGCAAAGTAAAATATCTGTCTTTATTCTTCTTCCTGAGATATTGACCACTCTCTAAAGTGAAAACTATCCATAGCATTAGTTTGATTTTGTTTAGTATATTCTCTCTGTTCCTTTGAAGCCCACTTCCAAAATGGCTCTAAAGGATTTGAATATCCATAAGTAGACAATATTATATGACCTTTACCTACAACCTCTTGTGTCTGGTAAGGGTGGTTTTCTAAACCTCTTGTGGTTTTTACTATTTCGTATCTAAATAATCTTTGGTTCATAACCTTCCTTTTCTGTTGTTATTTAATTCTAGCAGAACTATGCTATATGTCAAATTCCTAAATTTTCGTTAACTCTTCTAGTCTTTCGTCTTTCTTTCGATTTACAAGTTTTACAAAACAATGACAGACCATCTCTAAACTTTGAATTACTATCAAAAGAACTCGGTGAAAGACTTTGTTTACATAACATACAAGTTTTTTTATCTATCTTGACAGAGTTTTCTTTAATTTCTGAATGGCAGTCTTTACAATACCTGTTGTATCCATCTTTATATTTAGCTGATTTTTCATATTCATTAATAAATTTATTAACAGAACATTTATAACACACTTTTTCTGTAGGATTATATGAAGAATTTAAAAAATTATTTCTAGCTTGTTCGGCCTGTTTTGCTAGTTCTATATCTTTTATACACCAAGTTCTAAATTTATCATATCCAACTGGTAACCCATCATAAGTTTTTCTAGTTGTTATAGTTCCTATGCCAGATTGTATTCTTTGAATTACTTTTTCTGCTATTTCATAATCTATTTCATTACCAATAGATAATCCAGCTTCTACTTTAAGTTGCCTAACTCTTTCTATTGAAACACCCCATTCTTTAGACCATTCCTTAAGTAATTTATTAGGGCTTTCTAAAAATAGAGTTTTTGCCTCCTCCACACTAGGTGCTCTCTTATTAGGCATGATTTACACGAAAAAAGATTTCCTATATGGAGATAGTAATGTTCTATCAGAACCACTTAATGGTGCTACAGATAATGCATCTAATCCTATAGAATAGCTTGCTGAATAATCACCAATTCTTTCATTGGTAGATAAGTTAAAATTACCTGCTGTTCCATCAGTTGTATTTTGGTCAGTTATAGCACTAGGTTCTTGTTGTGACGAAACTACTAATACTGACTCTAATAATCTTGCGGCAGCTCTTGCAGAAACCATTTTAAATACTGTAGGTAAATCAGTAGATAATCCACCACCATGAGCTGTGTATCCAGCATTATAAGTTACTACAATGTTTCTTTCTCTAGCGTAAGACCACCTAATACCTATTCTGCGAAGTCTTCCATTAGGATAGAATACATAATCAGCACTAGAGCCCTCTGTCAATGTAAAATCATCTTCTACTACCGAGGTAATAGACCTGACAGGAACATGTGTTAAAAAGATTTCTTTAGTTTGGTCACCTGTAAATGTTTCAGTGTGTTCTTTATATTCAACATCATATCCAACAAATTGAACAATAGCTTCATCTACAAAAGGTATTAAATTATTTGTTAAATGTGTCTCTAAATCAGTATCAAAATCAATACGAGTATAAGCCTCCACATCGGCTGCGGTTGAGAAAGCCATTTAGACCTCCTTACTTATCTTCGGTATCGAAATCTTTAAATGATTTATCTTCTACTTTTGATTTTTTAACTGCTTTGGTTGCTGGTTTTTTAGCTGCTTTTTTCTTAGCAGGCTTAACTTTTTTACCCCAACCTTGCTCTTTGAGCCAGTCAGTTGGATATTCTTTACCAGCTTTAGCAATTAGGTCAGCTTGTGAAGTTGGCACATCTACTGGGTCACCTTCCCATAGCTTTCCATCAGGTAGCTTATAAATATTTTTTTCTGGAATTGTATACATAATTAAATCCTAACTTATTAATCAAAAAATAATGGTATTAGAAAAGCCCTCCGAAGAGGGCTCTTCTCACTATCGTCTAAATCAAACCTAGAAGTTTGTTATAGAACAGAAAGCTGTTGGTCTGTAAACGACAAATCCCATTCTCATTGTCAATCTGATTGCCAATTGATTCTTCGCAAAGAAGTCACTATGGCTGTCAGATACAGCAAGGTCAATACCTTGTCGCATGACAATTTGAGCAGCATCGCCACCACCGAATTTACCTACTAATGCAGTACCTTCAGCGATTGCTGTGCTTGGAACGACTTTAAGACCCCATAGTCTAGCGGCTACATCGCCACCGAAGCCACCTGCGGCTACAATTAATGGGTTCTTAGAAGCAAGACCTGCGGATGCATCTCCTGCTTGGTCGGTTACAGCAGTAACAATTTGATACCAGTCACTTGGGTGCATAACAACTGAATCAGGTTCAACGAAAGCGTCTTTTCTGATTTCTGTTATTGCTTGATAAATTTGTCCAAGTCTGTTTAATTCTCCAGAATATGAAGAATAGTCAAATGTGTTAATACCAGATTTTTGTAATACACCAGTCAAGTTTGGAGCAGTACCATTACCATTTAGTAATTGGTTGTCCATTCTCAATCTCATCATTGTGGTGAGACGAGAGTTGACATATCCTTGAATACCTGAGACATCAGCTAACAACTCATCTGTCACTGGTAAGAAAGTAGCAATCTTGCGAATGCTTTCTGTTCTTTCAGTGAAAGCCAATGCACCTTCATTTGCAGAGGAGATGTCTCCTGATTCTGCAATTTCACCTGCATTGTTTGTGAAAGTTGTCTCTTCAAGATATACATATGCGTTTTGGTTTGTTGTGATTTGGTCAAACAATCCAATAACAGCATTAGGGTCTCTTAAAGCTGTCTCTAATATTCCAGGTGCTCTAAGGCTCTCTGGTGGATAACCTGTGGTATTAAGTGTTGTTTTAAATTCTGCTTGAGAGTCAACGCCTTTGACACCATTGCTTAAGTATGATTTATAAGCATCAGTGTTTGTGAATTGCTCACCAATTGTTTTAATACCTGCTTGTGGTTCAGCAACTGGCAATTCGTTAACAGCATCGCCATCAACTTCCATTGCTTTTTCATTAGCAGCTTTTGATTCTTCAATCTTAAGCTCATCTAATGATGTTGCTAATTCCTCATTAAGACCTTTAATTTTATTTTTTTGGTCTGATGAGTACTTACCATCTTCAGCAGGAGCATCAAAAACAGATTTGAGTTCTTCACGAGACTTAGCAATATTTTCTCTAAGCTCTTCTACTTTACTCACTGTAAATTATCTCCTATTAGATTACTTATACTTCGTTGTCGGTAGCTTCTACATCAATAGCTTCAGCTATTAATCTTTGGCTCTCTATCCACACATCATCTTCCAAGTCATCACTGTCAACTGATTCGGTGTTATCTACTGGAACTTCTTCAGTAACTATTTCTTCTACTTCATCAGAATCTTCAGGGTTCTCTGTATCTTCTTCTGGTTCGACAGCTACTTCTTCAGTATCGACTGTATCTGTTGGTTCTTCAACAACATCTACAGGCTCTTCAGCTTGTTCTTCCTCTAAGTCAACATTTAATGCTTCTTCGGTTCCAACCTCAGAGATAAATGAATCTATTTCAGTCCATGCATCTATAAGGTCTTCCTGAACTGCCCTTAAAGCCTCAGTTGCCTTGGTTCCTATTTTTCTCCCATCCTTGGCACGCAACATCGCAATGGCGTTAGCTCGTGTCATTAAGTTATTCAATGCGGCAAGCACATCTTTAACTTCTTCTGAGAAAGATTTTTTTTCTTCCTCTGAAACTTCATCAATGTCAGCAGATTTTTTCATTTCTTTTGCACATTTACCTGTTTTGTCATAATCACAGGAACCATATCCCTTGCTACAACAATCACAGTGTTCTGCATTTGCATCATGAGCAACAACTTCTACTGCTGGTTTTTCTTCTGGCTCTTTTTCTATAAAAGAATCTGAACTTAAAGTATCTTTTGTAAGTTCTTCTAATAATTCCTTATTAGATTTAATAGCCATTGTGTATGTATCTTGGTTTGCACCTACAAGTACAGGTGATACCTCATATACTGATAAATCTTTTAAGTATCTAGCATCAACTTCTTTATCATTACTTTTAAACTTTCCTCTTTCGCTATCGTTAACTCTGTAACCAAATGACCATTGTTGTAAGTCACCCATAGCTTTTACTAAGTTATATGCTTCTTTGCCAGACTCAGTATCCATAAAAAATGAACCTTCAAATGTAGCTTTATCGCCATCTTGTTTGATTTCACCTTTACCTATTGGCATATCCCATTTATGAGCCCATACCATTGGAACTGAACCTGATTTAAATCCTGATTTGATAGCTTCTGGAACGACAACATCGCCATCGCTATCTAATGTATTGAAGACTGAGAATACAGCAGAAACTTTTCCTTCTTCTTCTGCTTTAAATTCTAAGTCAATATTTTTAATTTCACTCACGAGTGCATCTCCTATATAAACTGTTAACAGATTTATTTAGGTGCATATAGTATAAACATTAACAAATGTCTTTAAAATGCGTGGTATTTATCTTAAGGTGTGTTTGGGTTCTCTACTTCATTATTTACTTCAGCCATCTGTTTTTTAGATGAGAGTGGATGACTTGAAGGCAATAAATCAGTATCGTATGGCTTTCTCTTAAACTTCTCATTTTTCAAAGCATACAAGAACCCATTAACTCGTGCTAATCCCCATTGTTCTTCAGAATTAACACTTGGTCTTACTGAACTAGGGTTAGTTCTATAAGCACCTACACCCCTATTAAAAACTGATACTAACATTCTCTTTGTTGCTTTATATTTTGGATTACTAGAATTATGGTCTTCGACTTTTTTATCTAGTGCTTTAGAGATTGCAGTAGTAACAGCTTTAGAACTTACTTCATCAGCAATTTTCATTGCTAATTCTCTAGCTTCTTTTCTTCTAGCATTAACAACTTTTTTCTGGTCGTTAATTACTTTCTTCATAGCAGGAACACCCATGTTCAAAACACCACCCCACTTAATTGCGGCAACAACACCAGCTAATCTGTTATTGTTTTGATGTCTTCCCATAAAGCGTTCTCTTCTACGAACCCAGCTAAGTACTGATTCACTTCTATCACCAGATTTATATTTAGACCATCTAGCAAATGCATCATTACCTGTAAATGAGGTTGGTGGGTTTCCACCATTACCACCTCTTCTCCATATTTCTGGGTAATCTTCTTTCAAACTTTTAGCGTATCCAAAAGGAAATTGTTTGTATTTAGAATTAGAAAGAGAAATTTGTTGGTCATCACCAGGGCTTGGAAAATTTGTCCTATCTTTCATTGGTTTTTCCTTTTTAATATTTTCTGGCTCTGTCTCGAATATTTGCTCCATAAGTACTTCAGCTTCCTCTACGCTAACTTTTAACTCTTCTACAATACCATCTATGTATGATTTTTTTGTTCTTTCAAAACTCTCGTGAGAACTACAAGGCATGTAGTAAGTCATATCTTCTATTTTGTGTGTATGAAAACCTGAACAACCAATTTGTTCTGCTCTTCTTTCAGCAGCTTCCTGTGTTGTAAACATCCACATATTTCTTGATGGTGTAAATGTAACAGCTTGTCTTGTGGTTTCAGGAACTGCATCTACAGTATCCATTTTTGCATCAAATAATTCTCTTAATAATTTAGCTTCGTAGCTAGCTTCACTACTAGCAGCTTCAACTAATTGTCCAGCTTGTGGGTCGTTGTTTCTAGTATTTTCTTGTTCTTCTGTAGGTTGTGGTGCTTCACCATCTACAGGAACTTGTAACATATTCATTGGTCTTAAATAAACATTATGCTTTTCATCAACTTCTAAGCCAACTACTTTTCTAGCTTCGCCTATAGTTATCCAACCACCAGCTACACCCATGTTAACTCTTTTATATAAGTCATCCATGTCTGTTTGTAAAGCTCTTACATTTTGAATGTCGTAATCACAAGTTTGACCAGTATCTCCAAAATCAGGAATAAGTAATTGATGTGTTAATTCATTAGCAACTGTTTTCCATAATGGAACTAATCTCTGCTCAGTAAAGAACTCTCTTAGTTCAGCAGTATTGTTATATGTCGCTGCGTCCAAACCAGCTCCGAGTCCAGCGAGAATTGCTGGGACACCTAAAACAGCAGAAACTCTTTCTTCTGGAAGTTTTCTTAATTCAGTTAACTTCATTTGGTCAGGAGAAAAAGAAACAACTTCAACATTCATTGAGCCAGATAACACCATTGGTGCACCTCTGTTTTTACCACCAAACTTTTGTTTGTAAAGTTCAGCAATAGCTTCTGCTTCTTCTCTAGTAGGTCCACCCATTGCATCATTTCTTGGAGAGAGAACTACGCCTGGAACAGCTAAGTTTGTTAATAATGCAGTGGTGTATTGACCTGCTGCTTCATCACCTAATAATTCACGCAGAATAGATTTAAGTGGTGCATGACCTCTTCTGTGGTCATTTGGGTCAATACCTTGTCTAATATGAATAATATCTTTAGGGTCAATTTTTACAGGCTCACCAGATGTTGCATTTTTTTGTGACGCATAATATTCGTAATGTGTAATTAATTTAGAAGTATTACCTCTTACATCTACAAGTCCTGGCATTAAAGGAACAAGTGCAACTACTTTACCATTTGCATTTCTGTTTTTAAAAATAAAAGCATCACCATGAGCATTTAAAGATAAAACAATGTAGTGTGACAAAAGACTTGATGACATAAATTCATTAGGTCTTCTATATAGTTCAGTAACTGGGTGTTTATAATCTACTTCTCTGTCACCAAATACTTGGTCTCTTTTTACAATTTGTAATGCTGGTTCAGCGAAAGAGGTAGCAAGTACATTTAAACATGCAACCACAGCGGAGTTTGCTGTACCATCACCAATTTCTTTTAATTCTGCTGTTTCCCAAAAGCCTGCTGTTGTGTTATATCCATAAACTGAACTATCTCTACTTGATGCAAGGCTTTGATTGTAACTAGCCATTTTCCTAAGCGATGCTTCGCTTGGTCTATTTAAGTATTCCGTTGCTCTTTGTAAAAAACTTTTATTCTCTGCCATTAATATGCCTGCCAGCTTCTCCTCTGAACTAATGCCTGTACACCCAATACTAAAGCATCAACGATGTCATCGTTTCTACCTACAGGAAAGGTCATAAGTTCTCTCTCTAAATCTTCTAACCACGATGCATTAGAACGAAATAACACATCGCCTGCCTCCATCCTAGCCGATAAAGGCATAGCCTGTGTTATTTTATCTTTGCTAGCATCCATTTCTCTAACTCTCATACCTCTACGCTGTGCTTCTTGTATAAAAGTTTTTGTAAATCCTTGTTTTTCCATACAAACATATGACCATTTATATTTTTGATACATACCTTGTATCATTGGAATAATATCTGGTCCTTCAATTTTTAGTCTTTGCATGTCTTCAACATACAGTTTCATATCTGGTGACATTGCATAAGAGATAACAACTGTATAGTCAGATTGTGTATTTGTGGTAACAGCTAAATCGGCACCACCAAAGTGAACCATTTCTCCTGGTTCCCATTGAGAACCACCACCCTTGTAAAGTCTGTCTTCTACTTTAAAGTATTGCATCCATTCAGGTTTCAACATACCTTGACCAGCATCTACAAATTCTGCTAAATATTCCTGTGCGAAAACAATAGAACCTACTTCTGATTTAGCTGAATCAATTTCTTCTGGGTCAATTCTAGGATTATCATAAGTAGAATATTGAAATCTTTCCCAATTAGGTGCTGTCTTTGCAGTTTCCCATAAATCATAAAACCAATTGTTCATACCCATAGGTGTGCTAATAAATAAAGCAGAACCTTTTCTTTCAGTTAATGTAGGTCTTAATACTTCTTGCCAAACATCTGGTTTGATAAAGGCAGCTTCATCCATAACTAAAAAATCCAAACCCTCACCTCTTAATCTTTGAGGATTGTCAGCAGATTTACAAGATATAGCACCACCATTTGGAAAAATTACTTCCATATTAGCTAAAGATATTTTTGGTCTTATTTCTTCAGGAAAAGAGTAAGCAGCGTTTTCTAGTGCCCTCCAACCAACTCTAGCAATTGCAAATGTAGGTGCTACCCACCATGCTCTACCACCATTCAGAGCAACTTCCATACACATATGAATACCAAGTCTTGTTTTACCAAAACGCCTACCAGCACACAATATTTTCCAACGAGCATCTGATTTAGATACCTCTCTTTGGTTTTGGTGTAATCCTGGTAATTCAGGTATGTAGACAGGCATTAAACACCTAGTTCAGATTTTTTCTTTTTTATTTTATTAATATTATTTTCAATTGTAGTAATAGCTTGTTGCCATTGTAAGTGTTCTGTTTGTTGTTGAAGTTTTGAAGGCTCAATCATCTTCATACCAAAGTGTTGTGCTTCTAATTTTTTTAACTCATTTTCAACAATAGTCTTTTTATCTTCATCAGTTAAAAAGTCATACTTTATACTCATCTCACCACCTAAATTTTTTCTTCTTTGCCTTGTTAAATTTATTAATAGAACTTGCTGATAAATCTGCTGGGTCTTTTGTCCACTCTACATCTACAGGTGTTTCAAAAGATACATTTGCAGATATTTGTCTTTTACAAATAAAGTTATCTTTTGGACATAGTATTTCAGGGTCTTCAGTAATTTTATGATTAATTTCATAAACAGTTTCACACCTTAAACATTTATAATCATATCTCGGCATCTCTTTTCAAATAACCTCTTAATAATGCTTGATACTCTTTGTGAGCACCAGCTTGTTGTCTTCCATCAAATATATCATGATGTCTCTTACATAATATCGCAACATTCCATAATTCATTGGATATGTTTCTATTTTTTCCACCCATACCTATAGCTTTGATATGAGCCATTTCTAACCATGTTCTATCTGTACACTCGTGCCACTCACATTGATAACCAGCTCTCTTTAATGCTTTTTCACGAAGTTCAGATTTGTTTATTTTTCCAGTACCTTCTCTTTTCTTCTGACCCATACCAGAAATACCTGACTCACGACTTCTTCTCTTTTTATATTCTTGCCAAGTTTCTTTTTCAGCATCCCACATAATATTTATATTAACAGGTTCTCGTTATGAATACAGCTCTCCTAAGAGAGCCGATGATGGGAGGAGGTCGGTGTGGAATCCGACTAACATTACCTTATCAAAAAATGTAAAAAGGTGTGGTATTTAAAACACTCACGCCATTTAACACTATGTTAACAAATAAAACTTGAATGTTTGAGAGCTTGTGATAATATTCACAAGATTATGATAGATATACAAGATTACTTAACCCACATGGCTGTTGGGTTAACAGACAGAAAAACAATTGAAGAAGCTAAATGGGGAAAACTCAAGAAAAAAGCTAAAGCTGTTTATGACAGACACTTTGTTAATTATACATTAACAGAAGAAGACTTACCTTAAAAATCCTCATCATCATCTGGTGGTAATGGTGCCATACGCCTTTCTTTGCGTATAGCTCTGCGTTCCCTTTCGGACTTACCACCCCAGATACCAAATCGCTCTCCTCGTTCTAGGGCTTGTTCTAGGCATGGCTCTTTTACTGGACACTTGTTACAAATCTCTTTTGCTTTTTTAGTAGAGCTACCTCGTTCTGGAAACCACCAATCTGGGTCATTCTCTGGATATTTTACTTGATTACACAATCCATCTGAGTACCACTCTGGTACATTAAGAACTTCTCCTAACAAACTAACAGAATAATCATCATTAGACATACATCTCTCCCATTACTATATAGGGGAAAACTTTTAGAGCAGCATTTCTCCCATTCACATACATAACTCTACATAAATTTATTAAGTCTTAA
>Ga0070746_10000117_pt1 | contig 40584 bp, 55 predicted proteins | sample VirMetDEL_Mar_21_FD_77016 | JGI IMG/M metagenome (GOLD analysis project Ga0070746, IMG submission 77016) | Aqueous microbial communities from the Delaware River and Bay under freshwater to marine salinity gradient to study organic matter... | ecosystem: Environmental > Aquatic > Marine >...
GTTTGAAACACCTCGCAAGTGCTGCGCCGCAAAGGACCCGACCAGTGACCAGTACAAATGTACTATAACATTTAGTGCCGCAACTTTTGCCCCAATTCTTTACACTTTATGTTTGGCCGCTATTTGTTAACGAAGATTGCCCGTAGCTGGACACAAAAAAATCCCCAGGATTGCCCTGGGGAAGATATATTTTGATTGATCAAATCACACAGAAGTTAGATATATCTTCCTTGCTATATATTGTGCCGCGTGGTTGCTTAAATCTCAGGCCAATAATGCAACCCGCGACATCGTCAAAGCGAGAATCTGAAATGTCACCGTCAAGGACTGGCAACCGATATCCGCACAAATTTATAAATTCTGGCAATGGTTCTGATTTTTTGATGTTAAAAGCAGCCGCGACGTTGACGCCGTTCTTAATACCATCAGCAACAATTTTGTGGTTTTTGATGTTATCGTGGCCGTCAAAACTTACGGTAAGATGATAGTTTAAATCGCGACATTTCTGCCAATTGCGCTTAAGCTTGGAATAATCATAAAATAAGATATTGTGGCCTAAGAATGCCTCCAAAATATTATCGTACTTTCCAGCGTTAATTTTAATTCCAAACTTATATTGTGCAAAATAAGCGACATCTGGCGACAGATTAAATGTTAGATTCTCCCACATAATATCTGAAGTTGCATTAAGCCTAAATGCAATTGTTTCGCCCTGATGCTTATATATTGCGCGGCAGATTGCCAGAAATAATGTTTCGAGATACAAGCTATTATCAACGGCAAAAGCTAAAGTTTGGCGCAACCTTTTAGCATTCTTACCTTTCATATAGGCTGGATTGCCTGCAAAATGTAGACATGTTTTTTTGCAATTGCCAGCGCCAGGGCAAACATTTATAGCGCCAGATAAATCAGACGGTAACATATGATGAGGGAAAGTTTTTATATCATTCTTTTCAGTTTTTGGATTTATTCCAAACATTTCAGTGTAAGAAATGCTGTGATTTTTTTGATAAGTTTTTAGTTTGTGCGGAAGATGGAGAGGCATGATGAAAACAATTAAGGGGAAAATTAAATGTTAATTGTTACTCTGAGAACATTTTTTAGGGTTTTTTCGCATTCGTCTGTCTCATCTGCTAGTCGTTCAAAATTTTGAAATAAAAACTTAATGTCATCGTCTTCATCAATTAATGGCTCTAAGTGATAAAGAAGGGCAGACAATTCGCCGTGGTTAATAAGAAAGGATTTCATGGTAAATCAAATGTTTTTGAAAAAGTTGGCAGACTTAATTAGCATTTTGTACTGTCTGGGTTTTAAGTTGATTTTATAGTTATATTCTGCCTCTAATGCATCCTGCCTTAAATGTTCGGGAACTGCATAATGGCCCATATATCCCTCATCATAAAAAATACCCTCTTTTAAATCATAATAACTACGGCGAGGGTTTCCGTTAAAATCGTTCTCCGTGCAAATGTAAACAATCCGGACATTTTGCTGCTGATAATTTGTTAAAGTTGCGAAAAATTCGTGAGAAAACATGATCAAAATTTAGGAAGAACAGGGGATTTTTTGTTAAGCCAGGCTGGCTGTTTAGGGTAATTCTTCTCACCAGGCAGAAGAACTTGCTTACGTTGAATGATATTTAGCATCAGAAATCACCGCAAACAAATTCTACATTTAGTGCGCACAATTTAGGGTCTGCGAACTTACTGGAGAGAATGCGACCTTTAAGGGCTGCCAGTCGTTCGGCGTTGCGCTTGTTGTGCTGTTTCTGAGGGAGTCTGGCAGGCTTAGAGATAGGGCAGATCTCAGTTCTCAGTGAACCGAGATAGTGCCAACCGTCAAGGCCAGCGGAGCGAACTAGAAAGCGTTGCATAATAAGTGAAACAAGGTAAATGGCCGATCAGCTCAGTGCCTCTCGGTTGAAACCAATATAAGGGCACAAGACGCCATAGGCCAGTAAAAAATAGACGGTATGCCGATTGTCACAAGGTGGCAGCCTGGGGCTTCTACAGGATCACCGCCCATAGTCCAGAATTCTCGGGACGGTATCCCGATTGTCACAGCAGGACAGTTGTTGTTAGATTGACATCGAAAAAATAAATAAGACTAACTCGATATAAAATAACTAAATGTTAGATTGATATCGAAATAATAAATAAAGCTAACTCGATATAAAATAACTAAATGTTAGATTAATATCGAAATAATTATTGTCGCTCTATTTTACATTTAACTAAATGTCAAATTAACATCAAAATAATTATTGCAAAAATATTATAATATTTACAAAAAATTTACAAAATAAAAATATTTTTGGCGTACATAAAAAGGCAGACGTTGTGTCTGCCTCTGTGTATGCCTTTATATATGTGTGTAAAACCGACCCCTTGCGAGTCCCGCGCTTGTATGTAAAACCGGATGTCTGCGAGTCCCGCGCTATTCCAGCTCCAGGCGCTCTTCAAAGGGCTTGTCACCGTCAGCGACAGGCATGTTCAGGATCGCCAGGTCTGCAGGGCTCTCACCATGGATTGCATGCCGCCAGCGTGCAGAGCCGATTGACTCCTTGCCGGTGAAATGCATGGCAATGATCTTGGCCGCAGCATCGAGCGTTGGCTTGAAAGGATCGCCCTCAATGGCGATGGTGGCCGTCATCGGCAGAGTGACATCCTTGCCGGTGTGAAAGCGCACCATGCGCCACAGAAACCAAGCTCGTGGATCATCAGGACGCTTGCTGCGCACTGTGCGGGGCTTGCGACCTTTGATCGCGGCACATAGCTGCTCCAGGTCCGGCGCTTCAAAGGTGCCACGACCATCGCAGCAGGTGCATTGAACCTTGGTGCCATCGTTGCGCCAGTGATCGACCTCGCCAAGGCCACCACAGCGGGTGCAGTTAAGAACGGAAGGGGACATGATCAAATTTCCTCCAGGTAATCAGGCGTTAACAGGAACAGCAATAGCGCGGACGTTCTCACGGAAGATGCCAGTGCCAACGGAGACACGTTTCTCTCGGTCCCAGGTGCAGACCTCACTGCCCTGCAACTCGGCTCGCGTGGACCATCTGCGGTTGTGGGCAAGAGCCTTCTGCGCCAGATCAAGACGACCGGCCCAGGTGACATTTTGGTTAGCAACAGTCCCGTCGCTATAGGTGATCTCTAGGTAAACGGCGTGTGTGTAAGTGCGAGCAGTCTTGCGGGTGAACACCTCGCCGTTGTCGGCGGTTGCGGTGATCTTGCGGGGCTTGATGGCGGTTGTCATGAGGTTGCTGGCTGTTGTTGATGTACGAAGTATGCCAGCGCTAGCTAGCGCTGCACAGAATTAGTAGACACTTCTTAATTGGCACAGGCCCCCGAAGGGGCCAGCCGCGATCAATACCCGGTCAGAGCAGGTGCGCTGCTGCGCGACATCTGGCGACTGACTGAAGTGCTGTTGCCTGCAGCCACGCCAGCTCTGGTGCCCGACCCACCGAAGGTGGCAGCCCTGCCAGAGCCCAGGCGAGGGAAGCGGTGCTTGACAAGGGCCTGCACCTCACGCTGCTCAATCTCATTGCGCTTCAGCAGGGCCAGGCCACCGCCGACTTCCGGAGCCTGGCAGCGCTCTTCGTGCTCTTGCTGCTTGCGCTGCTCACGCAGCTTCTGGCCGATCGCCCTGGCAAAGCCCTTGCGGAAATTGCCACGGAAAGCGCGATCACCATGAAAGCCCGCAGCAACATGCTCGGCTTTGGCCTTGTCGGCGAGCTTTTCCATCACCTCATAGAGGTACTCGTAATACAGCTCGATCTGGACCTTGTTGCCTTTGGTGGCAAGCACCTCGATCACAGACTGATTCTCGAAGTAGCCAGGCTCCCCAGCGCGAGCGCTGCGGTTGACTGTCTGACCATTGAAGTGCTCAGCAACGCGGGAGAGCAGCGACCAAGCAGCGTGATCCACACGCTTGAAAGGCTTGCCCATGCACCAGTAAACGGCAACATCGCGCTCAGGGTCATAGTCGGGTGAGCACTCGTCAGGGGAGATACCGTGCTCCTTGCAGAGCTTCTCGACAAAGGCTGCTGCGTTAGCTGCTTCGCCAGGGTTGTCGGACTGCTGCATGCGGAGCAGCTTGCTGATCTTGGCTTTGACGGAATCAGAGGTACACATAATTGAGAAAGGCATCTAAGGTGTCGCGTGCCGTTCGCTTGCGACACACAAAGCATGCCAGCGCTAGCGCTCATTAGCGCCAGTTCAGTGGACACTTATTAATTGGCACATCACCTGCCGATGCTCTTGCAGGCGGCCACCACGCCTCGATCACAATCACGAGCCGTCATCTCCTGGAAGGCATCATGCAGGCCCAGGGCAAGAACCCCTAGGCCAATGAACACGAACGCGTATGAGGCCAGCTCAGCCCATAAAACCGAGTGTCTGCGAGTCTCTCTCATGCCTTGACCTTGATGCAACCGTCAGGGATGCCGCCTGCTTGCAGGATCGCTTCATCCAGCTCAGGGAGGTAAATGCCAAGACCAGGATCCTCTCGATGCATCAGCAGGTCCACGCCGGTGTGGCGCTCGGCCAGAAAGTCCTTGAACAGCTGAAACGTGCGATAGGGCAGATCCACCTGCTCACCATCAAGCATGAACAGGTGAACTGAGCGATTGCCTGAGCTATCAGCCCATTCCAGGGCCTGATTGTCAGGCAGGTGCTTGTCACTGAAAACCTGAACAGCACGATCGAACCTGCGATCGATCACCAGGACAAGGTCAGGACGTGACCAACCGGGCAGCTCTTCCTTGGTGATGATGTACTCAGATTCTGGATGGGAAAGACGGGACATCAGGATTCTCTTGGTTTTGCCGAAAGTGCAGCCGCCGCGCTTGTACTGAGCTTTCCAGTGATAAGTGGGCTGCAAGTCCTTGCGGGTCACGTTTGGACCCACAGTCCAGTCGTACTTGCGCACCATGGCCCTGCAGTTAGTGCATTGCAGAGCGGAGAAGCCCAGGTGATAAACGCGGCTGACGTGGTTGCAGTGCGGGCAGCGCACCAGGCGACCGTGCATCGTCACGCGATGGCTGGTGGTAAGAGGCTCGAAATAAGGCATCACTCAAGACCTCTGTAAGCGCGATCTTGAGCAGATGCATGACGGTATACATCTGCGCTGAGATCTGCGATAAATTCGCGCCAATCAATCTCGCCCCAAGTTCTGTTATCCCCCATGGAGCTATATGGGATGACATGAGGAGGCATAGCCGCCAAGATCGCAATCATCATTGTGTGAATATGAGACGGCGATGGCTCGACAGACAGGTCATAGCCAAGCGCTTCAATCTTCTCGCCTACACGGCGATAAGTGATTGGATACCGAGCTGCGATTTCGCGCATTGGACGCCGCAGCCTGTGAGGGTGCCAGTAGCTCATAAGATAAGTGCCGTTGGGCTTGTCGAAAGCATACAGCGCTAGCTGCTGCTCGTCAATGCTGTTACCTCGAAAGGCCAGCCGAAGTGCTTGCAAAGCTTGCGCACAACAGCGATCCGGCTTTTTGGTACGAACAGCAGGCCATCGGTAACGTCCACGCGGAAGGGCCTGATGTTCAGACCCGCCAGCACGGTCTCTGCGTATTGGCGCTGTTCAATCAGCTCAGGCGATGCCATTGTTCTTCAATGCGATGGCCCAGTTCGGACACTCGAAACCTGCGCCGAGCTTACGTTGCAATTTCTGATCGAACACCTTGGCAACAACGCCATCAGTCGGCCAGCTTTTGAACAGCTTGGTGTTGAACGGCTGCCGCTCGCTGACGTGGCCTTCGCGCCATTGCTTGTACAGCTTGCAAACCTCGGAAGGCTTTGTGCAAACGATTGTGTCTGGGACGTCAAAACCGTGCCTGCGCAAGTCCTCCATGGCCTGACTCTCGTTGGTGAGTGACCCAACCAGCCGATAAGCGCAAAACATCAGGCCAGAGCCACTGACACGGTTGAACCGCGCAGAGACTGCGGCGATTGACTGCGGCGTTCTGGAATCTTGCGAGTCCTTGGGCAGACCCCACAGCTCACCGTGGATCTCGACAGTGCCAATCGACTTGCGCTTGAGCTGCTTGGGGATGCTGTGGACAGACTCAATCAGCTCCATGGCACAACGACCCTTGCGGGTCTGCGCCTCAGTGAGCTTGCCGTCGACATAGCGCAGGCCGATAGCGATGCCATCAATCTTGGGTTGGACGACCATGATCGGCTTCTCGGGCAGCTGCATGTACCACTCGTTAAATGACTCACGGCGGTTCTTGCGCAGACCCAGCATCACAACAGCGTCACCCTGCAGGTGCGGGTGGTGAGGAGCAGCTTTGCGCAGCTTGTCTTCAAGCTGGTCAAACTGCAGGTCGCTCATCAGAGGGGTGCCGTTGCGGTAGGCATCCTCGGCCTTCTTGTATTCGGCAGCAAGAGCAGCAACGGACATCCTGGTCAGGAATAAGATAACTTCCTCATAGTAGTCCATGCTGCATGATGCGTCTACCTGCTAGCCATTGCTCGTTGCAGTGAAAGGCTGATCAGGTCTGGCAACCTAGTTTCAGCCTCCTTGCGCACAAACTTCTCGTAGTCGAACACTGGCTTAAGAGTCGTCTTCCGGCTCGACAGGGTGAAGACCGTGGCAATGCTGTTGCCCTTGATTCGATAAACAGCATTTCCCTTAAGGCCTCCTCGTGCGCTGGTCGCGAAACCTGCGCGAGACGGGCCGGTGACGGAGGCAACAAACCGCTCGCCAGAGCCAGGCTGCTGCTTACGCACAAAGTTCTGCTCAAGACCAGAAATCACCTTGGCCGCATATGCCGGTCGGATATCTGCGTATTGAGTCAGAGCGCCCAGGGCCTTCAAGTTGCCATAAGCCGGGATGGGATACATACCGGTGATGTTGCGAATGGCGCTGTGAATTGCAGTGTCAGTTGCCTCTCCTCCATACAAAGCGGATTTCAAATATTCGTTAGGAGAAACACCCTTGCCAGAATCGCCTTTGAAATACAACCTAAGTGTCATTCCGTCTGCTTCATACAGAGCAGCGTTCAACGTTCGAGGCACCGGCTTGCCAAAGCCATCAGGTGCATCGAACTCATCGTTGAACTTGTTGGGCAGCAGCTGTGTTTTAAATAAATGACCAAAACGCTTCAGGGCTTGGTTGGCGGCGAAGGGCACCTGGGTCTTCTGAATGATGTCCAGCTTGCCGATGAGTTTTTCAACCTTCAAATCGATGCTCATAACCGACAGGCTGCGGGTCCCGTAACCGCACCGTAGCGAGTCTCGATGCGTGAGACGAAAACGCTGCGAACGTCCAACCCGTCCAACCGTCCAACCTTTTTCCGCACACTTTCCCCTACACCCCCCTAGGTGCCCCCTATACCCCCCTTCTACTTACTTCTACCTTTTATAAGAAAGTAGGTTAGACGGTTAGACATCCCCTGGCATCAGGGCGATTTCGAGCAAAAACAGGTTGGACGTAGGTTGGACGTAGGTTAGACGTCCTTATGACAGTCGCAAGATCGCACACAGGCAATGTCCAACCTGCGTCCGACCATGTCCAACCTGCGTCCGACCTAAGCGGCGTCTCGAACGTAGACTTGTTTGCGACAACCGTTGATGCATTTCTTGGGACCCTTGCTGTAGCCCAGTGATTTGAGCACGTTTCCGACAGCGGTCTGATCACCCCGCGTCTGCCGTTCAAGGGGCTTTGCAATGGCCTCGCTGAGTAACAACTCAACAGTCACATCTTTGAGGCGATTCTGTGGCATAGCCAGCCAACTTTCGACTGGGCCTTTCCAAGGATGTCCCATGGTGTACTTGCTGTTCTCAAGATTCACCTGCTGTTCATCTTCAATCGACAGTGCATATGGCTCGTTGTTTTGATATGCGTGAACAGCAGATGCCCAGATCGCGTCGACTTCTTTCATTAACAGATCAACGTCAATGGGCTCTGCATGCGTCACACCAACAGGGATGACCCAAAAGCGTCGGTTGCCAGTCTCGTCGACCAAGAATTCATCGCTGTTTGTTGAACCGACGATGATGCCCCGGCGCGGAAAAACTTCCGCTGTTTTGCCGTAGGGCACGCGGAACATGTCGGTCGATTGTGAGAGGAACGCTTTGATCAGTCCAGCTTGACGCTTGTTGGTGATGTGATCGAGTTCCGCCCATTCCATAATCCAGCTTCGGTGCAGGACCATCAGGTCATCCTTTGACTGGCAGTCACGGAGCGCGTCCGAGAAGAAGTGACCGCCCAAGGCTTTCCAGAACGATGACTTGCGAGCGCCCTGCTCACCCAAGAGCACACAGGCGTAATCGTGTTTGCAGCCTGGCTCGAAGACTCTGGCGACAGCAGCGATCAAAGTGCATTTGAGCATCTTGTCGTAAAGGGTTGGCTCTGTTTTGGTGGCGTCTTGAGGCCTTAGGTAGGTGCTGGCGAGTCTGTCGATGTAGGTGGGCTCGACTGCGTTGGAGCAGTGTTCGAGGTAGGCGCGGACTGGGTCGTAGGAGTTTTCCTTGGCGACCTCAACGACACAGTCGATGGCAACTTCCTTGGAGATCTTGAGTCGCATCTGCGCGAGCTTGAGGTAAAAGCGCTCGATGCCTTCGAGGACCTTTTCTTCCTGCTCGATCTGCTGGGTGAAGATGTTGTAGCGGTACTCCTTCTTGGAGGCCCGGAGCAGCTGGATTAGCTGATCGGCCTCGATTTTTTGAAGCTTTTCGCCAGTTGGCTCGAACTCTCCAGCGTCAAGAGCTTCGGCTACAGCAGTGATGTTGAGTTCTGGCTTTGGCGGTGGAGCTGGTGGCCTCCAGCCGAAGTGCTTTGCCCAGTACCAGAAGGTTCCAGCGGTGACCTTCTCACCACCAGAGGTTGCGATCTGCTGAAGTCCTTTCCAGGAAGGGGAGTTTGCCTGCATGAGGCTGACAGCCTGATCGCGTGTTCCGCCTGCTTCTTCGACTGCTTTTATTAGTCCCCAGAAGAGGTTGCGGTAGATGTGATAGGTGCCGGTCCCGGCTTTGCGAGCGGGAACTTTGTCGAGTGCTTCGCGGACTTCGTCGAGTGTTCGAGTCTTGTAATCGCTGTAGCGACCAGCCTCGATCATTTTTTCGTGGATCTTGCGAGAGGGGAGGCCCTTCTCGATATCCCGAACGGTGTAGTAGTTCTCTGAGGTGTGGATGATGCTGGTCAATCCACCGGGGTTGCCATCACCATCGATGTGGAAGGTGCCCGGCAACCGCATGACGCGGGATGGGTTTTTGAGAGAGCGATCAGCGTCGGCATGATCGAGGAGTCTGGTTTGCAGAGACTTCCAGTCGTCTACTGAGATGGGCTCAGCGAAGACCCAATAGTTGTGGATTGATTTGCCGCCAGTGTCGACCTGAAGGGTTGGCTCCGGGAGCCCAAGGTCTTTCCATGCATCGATCTGCCATTCCTTGGGGCGATCGTCCCATTCGCAGAAGACGGCTCGGCACTGTGTGATTTCAGAGTCGGTGTCGCCACCATCGTTGATAACGGCGTAAACACCACGGCCTTCGTTCTGCCATTCTTCAACGGTGGCTCGTTTGGGTTCACCTTTGCGGCCAGAGTCAGATGATTTAAATGGATGGCCTGAGGGGTAGAAGGCCCTTAGGCGGAGGTTGCCTTTTTCTTTTTTGAGGATCGAGGTGAATAGCTTGGTCTGGGAGAGGTCAAGCGAAAGCGCGGGCATCGATAAGGTACAAGTCTTCTAAGGGGTGCCTGGGATCAGGCGGAGATGATCTGCAAAGCGTCCTCTGGGGACCTTGCTACGCCAGCGAAGCCACCAGCGGTTTGCACAGTATGGAGCCAATTCTGCTGGAGTCCAGTGAGACGGCCAGTTGGTGTTTTGACCTCAATGCTAGTGAAGACTGCATAGGACTTGCCCACGTCATCTTCTGTGATGGTCTTAGTAGTCCAGCCGACAATGTCGGCGGAGCCTTTGGCAAGACCAAACTGCACCGGTCGGCCAGTCCGGGGATCAGGGAGCTGGCCGACTTGATTCCTAAATAAGCGCACATCTTCCCGCGTGCCAAGGGCGAGACGAATGCGCTGCTGGATGTTCGTCTCGACGTTTGCCATGGGCCAAGGTTAATACCTTCGCCCATAAAAGATTTTGTACGCCCAGCCGGGCTTGTAGCCCTTCTTTTTGGCAAGAGCGAGGAGTTCAGGCAGGGTTCGAGCCCTGCCTATCTCTTTTCTCTGCTCCTTCTTCTCAATACGGTCGAGTGCGTCCTGTCGGCGCATCTCCTTCAGTTCGCCTTCGCGTTGGGTGAGTTCGCGCCTTGGTTTCGTCTTGAACTCATGCCCACAGCAAGGGCAGAACTGCTGCGGCTTGAAAGCAGCAAAACATTTAGGGCACTGCCTTACGGCTACTGCAGGTTCATCTTTGCGTTGCCGCTTTGGCTTGCTGTCTAGTGACCAAGGGCGAACGTCATCAATAAAGCCATGTTTGAGAGTGCTGCCAACGTGATCCAGAACAATTGCGATTTTTCCAGGTTGAGGGCGGAGGATGCGTCCGACTTGCTGGAGGTAAAGCGCTTCTGATTGTGTGGGGCGGAGCAGGATTGCTGCGGAGACTGCTGGAACATCGGTGCCCTCGGAGACGACATCAACAGAGCAAAGAACCTGAGTGCGACCATCGGCTAGGCCGGAGATTGCCTCATCGCGTTCTTCCATTGGCATGTTGCCGGTGACGAGCTTGGCGCGATAGCCAGCTGCGTTGAAAGACGCACAGACTGAGGTTGCGTGAGCTACTGAGCAACAGAACGCGATAGCAGGAAGACCGTCAGCAAGGCGGCGGTAATGACCAATGGCATCACCAGTAATTGTGGGGCGATCCATCGCCTCAGAAAGCTGATCATTGGCGTAATCCCCTGCGCGTGTTTTGACGTTCTTTAGATCGGCGATAACGGGCGGCGCGAAAACCCGGTGTTGTGACAAGAATCCAAGCTTTGTGAGCTGTTCTACGGATGGACCTGAGATGAGGGTTGAGAAATGGCTTCCAAGTCCGCGACCGTCGAGTCGGCTTGGTGTTGCGGTGACGCCTACAACTCTTGCGTCTTTGTAATGAAGAAGGATTTTGTCCCATGAGCCAGCAACGGCGTGGTGGGCTTCATCAATGATGATTAGATCTGGATCGACTGGCACTGTGCGAAGCCGTCGAGCCAGGGTTTGCACTGAGGCGACTTGTACTGAGTGAGCTGATGGCTTGAAGCCTGCAGCAATGATGCCGTGCTCGACACCAGCGTTTGAGAGCTTGTCTGAGGCTTGTTTTACGAGTTCACGACGGTGAACAAGGATTAGAACTTTGCGGTTTTTATTGTCGGCAAGGCGGCAGATCTCACTGAATACAACGGTTTTGCCAGAGCCGGTGGGCATGACCAGCAGCGCTCTGGAGTGGTGGGCCAGTGCGCTTCTGAGCTGGGTGATGGCCAGCTCCTGATAGGAACGCAATGCCATAGGGGGTTGCACGATTTGCGCTGAGGTTATATGGTGTGGCAGCAACGCGCAAGACGCTATGGGCTTTGGCATCGAGATGAGCAATGCGGAGTATCACGCCCACAAGGCGATCTCCAAGAGCAAGCTCGATGCTGCTCGTAAGAGTGGTCGGCATCTGTACGACATGTTGTACGGCCCGCCACGGGACTCGACTGCTGCATTTGACATGGGCACAGTGCTGCACGCATCTGCTCTGCCTGGTGAAAACGCAGATGACATCGCAGTGCGCATGCCTGCTGGCATGAAAAAGACGACTAAGGAAGGCAAAGCCTTTGTTGCTGAACACAAGGGCAAGATCATCCTCAATCCGTCTGATGCTTATGTGCTTGATCAAATGATGCTTTCTCTTCGAGAGCATCCCTTCACTGCGGGTCTCGTCAATGGCGAGTTAAAAGGCAAGGCTGAGCAAAGCTTCTTTTGCACTGATCCTGAGACCGGTCTTGAACTCAAAGCAAGACCCGACTTTCTGATGGACGATTTGTCGCTAATTATCGATCTCAAGTCCACTGTTGATGCGTCACCTAAGGGCTTCCAGCGCAGCGTTGCCAACTATCGCTACTTCGTGCAGGCATCGCATTATCTGGACGTGATTGAAGGTGCTACTGGCACCAGGCCACAGGCGTTTTTATTTGTAGCTGTTGAAAAGACTCGTCCTTTTTCGACTGCTGTGTACATGGCTGACCAAGCCATGATCGATCTTGGCAAGCAGCAAGCTCGTGAGGATCTAAACAACATCGCGCAGTGGATCGCTGACGACAAATTTCCTGGCTATTCCGAGCGGGTGGAGGAGATCTCCTTACCTAAATGGATGCTGCCTAAGGAAGACGGCGCTCCTGCTGATGCTCAACCTATTGAGTTGTATTGACTATTGGGCATCCATCACGGTGTAAGCCCCACTCAACCCACTTACCTTTTTTTTTGAATTATGGCTAACAAGCCGATTGCAATTACTGCTCCTGACTTCCGAGTCATTCAGCTTGACCTTGAGGGCACTGCTCCCTTGGTGATCAACAAGTTTTCTGCGAAAGCGCAGGAAAAGATGAAGTTGACCCAGGAGGCTGGAAGCACTTCTAGGTCACGGTCTGCCAAGGAAGCCAAGGACTTCGAGGCTCTGTACAACGGCGCTCGTCACATCAGTAATGAGGGTTGGGACGGCATCCATGCTGCTTCTTTCCGCAATGCAGCTATCAGCGCTTGCCGTGCTTGTGGCTTCAAGATGACGCACGCAAAGCTTGCTTTGTTTGTCGAGGCCGATGGCTTTGACCGTGACGACAAAACTCCGCTGGTGCGCATCACCAGAGGTGAGCCCGAGATGGTGATCAGCCCCTGCCGTAATGCAACGGGTGTGATTGACCTGCGCCCTCGACCCACCTATTTCCCGTGGTTTGCGAGTCTTCGTATTCGGTTTGACGCTGGCATGTTGACCGAGGAAGACGTTGTGAACCTGATGGCACGAGTTGGCCTGCAGGTTGGCATTGGCGAGGGTCGTCCTGACTCAAAAGCGAGTGCTGGTCTTGGTAACGGCTTGTTCCAAATCCTGTGAATTCCCACTCAATGGCATGGCATGGAATTGCAGGCAAGGCTCGGCTAGGCCCGGCACGCCCCGGCGTGGTCAGGTCCGGCAGGCGAGGCATGGCATGGCCAGGCAGGGCTCGGCCAGGACTGGTCCGGCAAGGATTTGCAGGCACGGCATGGTGTGGCTCGGACCGGCATGGAAACGCAGGCGGGGCATGGCACGTCACGGCTGGGCTCGGCTTGGATTTGCAGGCAGGGCTTGGCGCGGCAAGGCTCGGACTGGAGTGGATGGGAAACGCAGGCACGGCGAGGTTGGGCATGGCCAGGCGCGGCCGGGTTCGGATTCGCAGGCGAGGCATGGCCCGGCAAGGCTCGGCCGGGCGTGGATTCGCAGGCAAGGTGGGGCATGGCAAGGCCCGCCCCGGCCGGGATACGCAGGCAAGGTGTGTCAAGGTTGGGCTTGGCCGGGCCCGGATTCGCAGGCTTGGCCTGGCTTGGCGCGTCCAGGCCGGGTGGGGCTCGGAATCGCAGGCGGGGCATGGCACGCCACGGCAGATCACGGCAAGGCCTGGCCAGGCTGGGCCAGCAGTGGCAGGCAAGGCGGGGCGTTGCAAGGCATGGCTGGGCCTGGAATCGCAGGCTCGGCGGGGCTTGGAGTGGCTAGGCGCGGCACGGCATGGTCAGGAATTGCAGGCATGGTTCGGCTCGGCACGGCACGGCAGGGCACGGCGTGGCCCGGCCAGGAAACGCAGGCTCTTTGTTCAATTGCTTTCTATCAATGTCTAATTACGAGTTCAGGAACGGCGCTCACATCAAGGGCGTCACAGCAGACCAGGCAGGTGATGAGCTTGCTCGGATCTATGTCGAGAAAGGGGAGCTGACTGCTCCGCTTGTTGTTGATGAGTCGCGGCCTGAGGAAGCGCCGCTGCATCCTGCTTTCGAGTGGGATGACGCGGTTGCTGCTGAGAGGCATCGCGAGCATCAGGCACGCAACATCATCCGCTCGGTGAAAGTAATCACAGAAGACAAGCCTTCTGAGCCTGTCTATGTGCATATCTCCTCAGCCCAAAGCTACAAGCCAGTAGCGGAAGTTGTTAAATGCGTTAGCATGTACGCGGAAGCTTTACTGGCTGCCACAAAGCAAGTGGAACAAGCACAACATGCTCTTGATGTGCTTGAGAGGCATTGCAGTGACGAGAACGAGCCAATCATTCGTGATTTGCGCCTTGTGATCAATAACACTTGCGATGTCCTCAAAACACTTGCAACTGCCTAATTTCACCTACCTATTTGTTATGGCCCGTCAACCTGGAGCTAAGAACAAGACCCGCATCGAGTTGACTCTGTCACCTTGGTACGGCGAAAAGATCAAAGAGTTGCGTGTCGACTCTGGTTTTGAGACCGATCAAGCATTTTCTGCCTGGCTGCTCAAGAACACCGTGCAGATCCTGTGTGGTCAGCGCGAGCCCAGCAACCAAAAGCTTGGCGATCTGCGGCTGCGTATGGAACAAGCCCTCCCTGCCCCTGAGGTAATCAATGAGTGAGTCAACCGCCATAACCCAGGCTCCGCAGGTCTCTGGGTCTATCTATCTGAGCGAGGCAAGTTTCGACTTTGCGCAGCGTCAAGCTCGGATGCTGGCCGAGTCTTCCTTTGTCCCTAGGGAGTTCAAGGGCCAGGCTGGGTTGTCCAACTGCGTTGTTGCTGTTGGTGTTGCTCGCAGGATGGGCATGGACCCCACCTACGTCTGCCAATCGATCAATGTGATCAATGGCAGGCCCAGCTGGAAGTCTGAGTTCATCAGCGGTGCCATCCAAGGGTGCGGGAGGTTTACTGACTTTGGCTATGCCGAAACAGAAGATTCCTGCCAAGTGGTTTGCAAGCGTGCCGATTCTGGAGAGGAGGTGCGTGGAGTCAAGATCACGATGGAGATGGCAAAGGCTGAAGGCTGGACGCGCAACACCAAGTGGCGTTCAATGCCTCAACGGATGCTTCGTGCTCGTGCCGTGAGCTTTTTTGGCAGGGACTACATCCCTGACATTCTCAATGGCATGAGCAGTGTCGACGAAGCTGAAGTCATTGAAGCCGACATCAAGGTTGCGCCCAGCACTGCTGAGGACAAGCTTGACAAGGTTGCAAGCCTGTTAGCTCCTAAAACTGACCCTGTGCCAGTCCCTGAACCCGAGCGTGTTTCCGATGTCATTGAACCCGACGATTTTTTTGACTGACGAGCAGCTAGCCGAACGCTGGCAATGCCATCGTCAGACGTTGATCAGGTGGCGGACGAAGGGCACTGGCCCGAAGTTCGTCAAGATCAACAACCAGATCCGCTACAAGCTCTCAGACGTGGAAGCGTTTGAAGAGGCAAACACCGTTACCCCGGAGTAATCCATGGAATTCAAGTTCAACTCCAACATCTTCAAGAACAGCCCTGAAGACCAACAGCGTTTGTATGGGGACAAGTATGACCCCAACAAGAACTATCCAGTCTTCACCGGCACTGCAAACATCCCCCGCAAAGAGCTTGCAGCTTTCGTTGAGTATCTCCACTGGGCACTCCGCACTGAGCTGAAAGTTGACAGCTATCTCGGAGATGACGTTGTGCCCGTCAAGATCTCTGGTTGGCAGAAAGAATCCAAGAGCGGCAAGAAGTTCTTGAGCCTGGCTTATTCGCCCGACTACAAGACCTTGATGGCTTCTCGCGAAGCTAAAGAAGCGTCTGAATTGGCAGCACCGGCACCAACCGCTCAAGATGCCGCAGCTAGCCTTGCAAAGAGCACAGGCGGTGCTGTTGTGCAGACCCAGCAAGAAGACATCTTCTGATGGACATCCCGGACTCTCCGTTGCAGATGCAGCGTCAGTGGATTTACCAGAAGCTGGACGAACTGCCGGAGGGTTCGTCGGTAACGATCCCGGTCGAGCAGTATCGCGACATGGTCATGCGGCAGCTACAGCTGCATGACTTAGTTGCCAGCCAACAAAAACTATTGGAGGAACATGTCCCGGACTATTGAACAGATCGGCCTCACCATGCTCCGGTGGGGCAGCAAGCGTCCTGTGCTGCTGCAGCGTCCACCCAGCTGGACTGTGCAGTACCTGCGTCCGCTGCCAGCTGACAAGCCGCCAATCAATGTTGCACCCATCGGTCACGCTGGCATCTGGCTGATGAGACGCGCTAACCCGCTTTCCTACGTCAACGCAAATGGAAGTGCCATCAAGGTGACTTTGCCTTAGAATCACCGCTTACAGTCGTTATCAATGGGATTACCATTTTTCAACAGCAGTTATCTTAATCGAACAGTTTATTTGTCCGAGATAGATGATATGTCCAGCAGAGATGTTGCTTCTCTTCGTGCAGAATTAAAAGTAGCAGTTTCTTCTATGCAGGAGAAAATGCACGAGGAGAGAGATGTCGCTGAAAGTGACTGGCTTTATGGCATCAGCTTAAAAATTAAGATCTGCGAGCAGTTCCTGGAAAGGATCGACGAGCTTGCGAGTCTTGATAGCTCAAAGCTGAACCACTATCACCTCTTGTACTTACGGCAAGAGATCTCAAACGAGCTGGGTCCGCTCAAGGCCCAGCAATTATTCGACAAGTCCCGCGTTGGTGCGGTGGCTCAACTTCGCAAGGAATCTGTTTCGTGACGACCTTTCAATGGAATGACAACCATGCGCAAGCGCAGCATGGTGATGGCATCAGCCATCCCAGGAAAGGTGTCAAGACCAAGCCATTCAAGTTGCTGGTGCGCAACGGGCAGGCTGCACCAATGATCTGGCGCACCTCTGCTGAGAACAAGACTGCTGCCATTAAGTACGGCAAGGCTCGGTGGCCTGAAGCGGCCATTGAAGTGATCAAGTGATTACTTCTTACCGCCCTTCTTGCTGCCGCCTTTTTTGGTGCCTTTCTTCTTGTCGTCGTAGTGATAGGGCATGACCAAAGGTGTGACTCGCATTGACCTTAGCGCTGGTGTAGCGCTAGAGGATGCCCTTGATCTCTTGTATCGAGGCAAGGCAAACGCAGCAAAACTGGCTGCTGCTGCCGGTGTGTCTAAAACCGAGTTGCAGCGGGTCTTCGCCGACTACGTCTCGTCACGCGGCTTGGAGCCTGACGCTTGGCAAAAAGATGATGAGGTTTCCTGGCCCTTCATCACCTAGAGCTCAAAATTGGTTGCGGACTAAGGCCGACTCACGCATCCGCACCCCTCACACCTGATCCGCTGCAGGTCACTTGTCCTTCGCCCGTTTCAGGGTGAAGAGTCCGAATCATAGCCATGCGACAACCAAATTCAGTTGGAGTTCACCTTGTGACACTTGGAATCATGCCTCTGTTCAAGCCCTGGTTTTTTGATGGGGCCGTTGTGTACTGGGGTAAGCCCTGCCACACCCATAGCGCAGCACTTGAAGCAGCTGAGATACTGAGATCGACTTATCGGTAATTTATGGCCTCTTTGCGTTATCACGCTGGACGAATGGTCCTTAGCGAGGATGGCGATGGATGGCGCGTCAAAATAAAAACTAAGACCGGGAAAGTCTCCTACAGCCTCTCAGCCACTGAGCTTGAGCAAGCAGTGCTGGAGGCAGAACAGTTGTATGCAGATGCGCGTTGCATGAACAGTTCTCAGCCGCGTTGCATGAACTGCATACACTGGGAAATAGTAAAAGCCAATTGCAATGTTGGCTGTCCCGAAGGGAGGATGACTGGTGGAACCTTCGCCAAAGACTGCGCCTACTTCTGGCAGCATCCCGACTGATGCAATGGACTATGGCGATGGCTTTTACATCACTCAAGGTGTAGAACCTATTGGTGAGCCTCGCTATTGCAGTTGCGGTCCTGATGGACAAAGGCAGTTTTCTAATGACCTTTGGCAGGCTGACATTTACATCCAGCACATGAAGCATGCCAAAGCCAACAATTGAGCTTGTGGTTGAGGATGGTTGCCCTGTATGGCTTGTTCAATATGGCGGCATGGCACGTCACTTCCCAGAGTCGAAGGACTGGGCCGCTAAGCAATTTTTCGAGTTTGTAAGCCTTGCTTACAGCTCCATAGCCGATTCGCAGGCATCAAGTTCTGCGATGTGACCAACCGCCTGCTGCAGCATTTTGGCTTGGTGCCAGTTTGTCCTCACCAAGGACACGCATAAGGTCCGCAACGCATCGCCGTCGTCACAGCTCTGAACGTCGCGGACGTTTTTCTCTAACTCGAGTTCTTCCTCAAGGCTTTGGTGAATGACCATCCAGTCAGCCCAGCCCATAGCTTTGAAGATTCTTCTCAATTCATGCCACAGACGGCATCACTGTCAAGTGATTGTTGTAATGGCCTGTCTCTGCGTAGCTGTGCATTGGGGTGTTTGACATGGCGTGGAAGACCATCTGGCCGATCTTCATGCCTGGGTAGAAAGGCAATGCATGATGCAGTCGCTCGTTCTTCAATTCGAGCGTGAGCTTGCTTCCGTGCCAGCCTGGATCGCACCAGCCAGCGAGAAGGTGATTAACGCCATCTCTTGCACGGCTTGACTTGAGTACAAATTGGCAGCTGATGTCGTTGGGCAAGTTAAACAGCTCAAGTGTTTCAGCCAAGCAAAACTCGCCGGGCTGAAGCATGAACGGCTCATCTTCTGTCCTGTCTGAGATGTCGATGCGAATCAGCTCAGGGCTATAGATGCTCTCGATCATCAAGTGATCGCCTAAGCGCAAGTCCAGGCTGGCTGGATTCAACAGCTCTGGGTTGAAGGGAACAACCATGTCACCTTTGCGGCAACGAGCTTGGATCTCCCAGTCACACAGAACCGCCATTTGAGCAATGCAAAAACCAATGGTACTTAGATCTCAAGGGCTAACCAAAATGACCCAGCCAGTCTTCGGGCCTTCTGCCTGCCAGCGTTGATAGAACGCTGCTTGCCTCACACGGACATTGCGTCCCAGGTGTGGATTGGAGTGACCGCCTTTTTCCATTTCGGGATAGCCACGAGGGTCTTGCATGATCCACTCAGGATCACTGCTGTTTTTGCCTGCGTAACCGCTGATCACGCTCCAGTGCCCGCAACCCAATGCGTTGCACATCGGTGGCTCGCCGAGAAGCATATTTCCAACATGCAGCCAACCTGCCATGACGGGGCGACCGGCCTCCAGCTCTCGTTCGACTAAGTCAGCGTCAGCGTCTTTGCGGAACTCAGCCTGCAAGCCAAGGCTGCGCAGTGCTGCCAGCTGAGCGTCTACTGACGTGCTGTCGCCGTACTTAGCGCGGATCTCGTTGTACTCATCATCTGTGCGCACCTTCTTGTAATACGCCGCCACCATGGCAGCGGCCGAGCTGAAACACTCGCGATAGCCAGTTCCGGTTTTGTTGTCCCACTGCCGGAAGTAGGGCATGTAGATCTGCTGGTCATATCCGCTTTCCTTCCACGCCTGAAACCAATCTGCCTCGTCTTCCTCCAATAATCGAGCTGGCATTGACTCCTCAAGCTGTTTAATTGCAGCCAACTGGTGGGGCGTACCACGGAAGAACTGAAAAAACGGCAGCAAGGCAAGACCCATGGCCCCAAGCAGCAAGGTCACTTGGATAATGCCGGACACGCCTTACTTTTCAACTCTTGTGTCAGGCAACAGCAAATCCTTGAGATGCTTGACCGCCAAGTCGTCGAGGTCGTTGTCAGTGCGTGTGACGATCTTTTCCAGCATCGCCACGATCAACTCTTTAAATGCCCTTGAGCGCCACATGGTCATAACCAAGGGCTTGAGTACTAAAAGCATGAGACTGTTTTGAACAGCATCAATACCTTAGTTCCTATTGCTATGGCCTTCCAGTCGCGCTACTGACTGCTCCAGAGTTGCTAGTCGAGCAAAAATTTCTTGGTCACGAGTCCTGATGTCGGCGTGAAGCACATCAAGGCGGCTGGCTAGGTTGTCTACAGCGGTCGTAAGGCGTATCAGGGAGTCACGTCCCTGCTGACTCTGACGACTCATTCCCGTCAGCCCAGCTGAAGCTACGCCGACAGACGCTCCAGCTACTGCAGCCCAGACTTCAACCACCATTCGACCTCTAGCGTCAAACCATCATGGCAGAAAGCAAGGAATCGCAAGGCCAGGAGCAGGAAGACCACAGCAATGGTTGGCTAGGCGACTTTGTCCGCATCACAATCATGCTGTGGGCGATGGCGATTATCACTGCTAATTACGTCGGTTATTTCAAGGGTCAAATTGACGTGACTTTTAGTGCATCACTGCTTAGTTCGACTGCAGCTAGCTACGGGTTGACCATGAACAGAACGGCCAAGAAGAAAAAAGATGAAAGCGTTAACCTTGAAAGTAAAAGCACCACTTCAACCACCAAATGAAGCGCACATTTTTGGTATTGGGGATTACTTTGCTCGCTGCCCCTGCCCATGCTGACTTGACCCACCGAATCAGCAGCAGTATTCAGCTGGATGTTGGCGGCGCTTCAAGCCGTGCTGTTCGCGTTGGGAACAGCTACTCAATCAGCGGCAGCGGGGTTGATACCAGCGTCACCGCAGGCGGCAATACCACCGCTGATGCCATTGGTGGGCTTGGAGCAGCCACCAACGGCGTCAATGCCATCACGATTCCAGATGCAACGCAGGCGACTGGTGGCAATGCTTTCAGTTTTGCCAACAGCTACACCCAAGGTGACACCGTGCCTACCTCAGCCCCAACGGTTGGCGAGGTTCCTGCATTTGGCGATGTGACCAGTACAGCCGCAGGCACAAACACTGGCCTGGCAGGCACAATCACCACAAACGGGTCGATCACGATTTCGCCAGGCGCAGGAAACACCAGTGCTATCGGACAGGTGATCAGTGAACTGCAGAGCCGCTAGTGCGGTATTGCTGCTTCTGGCATCACCAGCGGCAGCTGTACCTGTAGTGCCTAACTTCAGCCAAGGTGTCGTTTCAACTCACACAGAGACCAAGACGATTGTGAAAGAGTCAATCGTCTCAGAATCGCACCGCACTGGCTGGGAGTACACAGTCACGGGCACTGGCGTTGAGCCAAGCAGTGGCACCGTGAGCCCTGTTGTTAGCGGTGCAGGCTTAGATCTTGCCAATCGCAGCAACTGGGTGCAATCAACACCAGGAGCTGCCTTCCAGTTTGCTGAGACCTATCAAGGCCCTGGTCTGATCGAAAAAGTGATTATTGACAGGGAGACCATCATTGAAAGCGTGACCGACTCCACCAGCACTTTCAGCCAATGAGAGCGACAGCAACTGCGCTGCTACTCGGCTTGATTTACACAGCACCTGCAGCTGCACAGGTGAGCGCCACTGCATCACCTGTCTCAAACAGCAGTGGTTCAGTGGTCAACCAGGCCGTGCAGATCACCCCAGGCCAATATCAGAAGTTCAGCTTCGGCTCTGGCATCCAGTGCGATGGAGCAACGCTAAATATTTCACCCTTCATGTCCGGCGTTCACTCTTTTGGCAAGCCAAACAATGAGTATTACCAAGAGCCGGTTTACGACAACAGCGACAACTATGGCTTGATTGACCCGGAAACTGGCTTGGACGGACCAGACGGAATACCTGACAATCCTGGCAAAGTCCTGTTCATGAAGCCGATGAGAACGGGCTATCGCAGCAATTACAGCAACAACTTTGGCATCACTGCCACTATCTCAGTGCCGCTAGATCGTCGTGCCATTGATCAGTGTCTAAAGGCAGCAGAAAAGCAAGTTGCGCTTTACGAACAGAGCCTTGCTGATAAGCGGTTGAATTACGAAATGGGGCGCCTCAAGGCATGTGCTCAGGCGATTCGTGAGGGTTATGGTTTTTCCAACAACAGCCCGTTCAAGGCGATTTGTGCTGACGTAGTGCTCAAGCCAATTCCTTTTAAGGATCACACTCACGAAATTATTTACCCACAGCCCGACGTAAAGCCATTAGTGCGCGATTCCGATCTCGTTGCGCCAGGATCCGTTCCCGTAAAGATACCGGTTTCTCCTTTTTCAAAAGAAGCTTCTTCACAACCTTCTTCGTGACTGGCTTGACTAGCTTCTGCAGCACGGATGCAATTGGCTTGCTCAAGATGGCAGCAGTAGTGGCAAACGCTGCAGTCACCGCAACTGAAACAGTCGGGCCGACATCAGGCACATAATTGTTGACGACCTGTGCGACAGGCACAGGATCCCAAAGCGCTACACACTTGCCGTCTTGCAACTCATAGCCCGCGAGAACCTCTGTCCCTAATTTGTTAAACGATCCGATTTCTTTTGCGCCAAAAGCTGGGCAGGGTGGATCTGGTGGCAACTTTGAATTGTCGGGGTCGGCACCCGGCACACCTGGGGAAGGGATCGCTGCCGGGGCTTTTGGCTCCGGCTTTCTCATTGGCGCCTGTGGCGGCTGAACCCATGTGAAATCACGGGGCCTGTAGTCAGGCGCCTCGTACACCGGAACACCTCCATCGCACAAGGTGACTGTGCCGCGGGGGTCGTCCTCAAAGGTCTCAACACCACCACCTTTGCCAATACGGGCACGAACGCAGCCAGGCATTTCAACAACTGGAAACGCCGCTGAGGTGACCGGTGGTGCAGCTGGTAAAACAGGGAGCGGGATTGGTTGACCTACAGAGATGTTGGGCACGCCGATCCGTTGCACACCTATTTCACGGATTTGAGGCATGAAGTCAGAGCGGTTTACAGCAGGTCAACTTTGGATTGAACGTAACCGCAGACGCGAGGGTCCGCCTGTCGTTTACACCGTATTGTGCGGCAACTCAGCCAGACCATTCACCGATCCAAAGGCAATCCTCAAATGGGTGAAGTGGCCCAAAGGTACGCCTACAGGTGACGCGCTACGAGAATGGCTGGCGGCGTTTGAGCAGAAACCTCAGGCACCCGCGCCAGAACTGGACATGGCGAAAGTCAAGGCGGAAGGCTTCGGGCCTGAAGCTCATGACGATGATCCAACCGCCAACACCAAGATGGTGACCTGAGTTTGATCGTGCTATAAATGGCTTAGGCATACCCCCTACCCCTGCGTCGGATGGGTCGTCACTGCCAGCAAACCGGTGTTACCCGTGAGGTGCACTCCGTCACTGCGATGTCTGATCAGACCAGGAGAACCCTCGGGACGCCGGGGGTTTTCTTGTGTCTACTCCCCGCAAAGCAGGACAGTCACAGATATGCGGTACTTAGGCCCGTTTACTGACTGCGGCCTGATTGCATGGGGAATGCTGCCGTCAAACAGGATGATCCGCCCTGGCGTGTAAGACGAGGCAAAACTGATCCTGCTCAAGTCTTTTGGGTCGTAGAACAAGGTCTCTCCGTACCAGCCATCCTCCCAGTCCAGGTTGCAGTAGTACAACGCAACTTGCTTGCCGGGGTGTGAGTGGATGTAATGCACGTCTGACGGACGCACCAGATTCACCACTGCGCTTTCAATCCGTCGCGAGGTGAAGAAAGCTGTTTCCTCTATGCACGGGGCGATGTAAGTGAAGATCCCGCTGGCGTCTAGCTGCTCCTGGCTCCAAGACGCATAGACGTTCGGCACTGACTTTTGATGGTCAACAACAGGTCGATCGGTCCAGCCAAGTGTGAAGTTGGCGCGAGAGCAGTAATCAAGGGCCTTTTCACGGACAGCGAAAGGCACCTGATTGTCAAAGACTTCAATTTTCATAAGTGATCAAGTGTTAAATCGTTCAATTGCACGGTTTAGATACCACGCTGCTTTTTGCAGGTCTTGGACCGTGTTGCCCTTGTGCCATGCCCGCAGCAGGTACTTCATGGTCTGCCCCACGAGATAGCCAGTCACGGCATCAGGCGCACCAGCGACCACATCCTCGATCACCTCAATCGCCTCGACGCGACCTTTGGTGTAGTGCGCTGGTGAGTTGACCTGATCGCTCATTGAAGCTTGAACGGCACGGCCGGTCCAGTGCTGGTCGGCAACTCTGGCATGGCTTCGTCAATTTGACCCGGCACCATGTCAGTCACCTTGCCGGTGATGTCATCCATCATGTCGGCGGCCATGTCATCGATCATCCCTGGAATTTGAGCAAAGGCAGCAATGCTTAGCCCAACAAGCGTCCCAGACATCACAAAGCCCAGCACGCCAAGCACGTTGTAGACCTTTTGCATGGTTCTTAGATGCACTCATCCATGCTACGGCGCTCGTAATAGCGCTTCAATTTCTCGCATTCTCGGGCCTTGCTGTGTTGACCGAATTGATCAAACAGCACTGCTCGTGCATGCTCGTAACGAATAGCTGTTGGCAAAAGCTCTGTTGGTACGCGGCTCCCCATGGGTGAGAATCTGGTGCCGTTGAGTTTGGTGCTCATGATAAATAGATAAACAAAAGGCCCCCAAAAGGGAGCCTCTTGCCGACCTGTGTGAAGAGTCGACTGAGTTATAGCTCAGAAGCTAAATTTCGCACCAGTCTTGAAACCAAGGCTCAGCTCATCGCCAGTGCTGAAAGAAATCTCGCCGTAGAGAGGACCACCGCTGATACCAGCTTTGCCGGTCAGCTCGACTTCGTTTTCACCAGTGTCCGGCAGGACAGCTGCTGGGCCTGCCTGGATGTAGGCACCATTGTCGAAGTCGTACCCAATGTGAGTTTCGAGGGTGGCACCGCCCGTGCCGGAATCAAGCCCGGCTGAGGCATTGAGTTCCGGGTTGATGTACCAGTCGGCACGGACTTGAGCAGGAGATGCCAGCACAGCTGCTGAAACGGCGACACCACTCGCAATGAGAAGTTTGAACATTTGGAAGAGAACTAACGTTTTCCCTGGCCACGATACTTCTTTCGTCCATGGGACGGTTTTGAATGTGATCCATCCCCTTGACGAGTCTTTTTGGGCTTGCTAGGGACAAAGTTTTTCCCGCTAATTGATTGAGCCATTAGATGCCGTCAGTGGATTCCAGCAGCGCATATTTATTGGTCAAGCCGGTGTAAAGACCATGCTGAGGGTGGCTGATCTGATCGCGACCATCAAGGAAATACAACTCGTTGATCCACAGCACTCTTGAGGCCATGGCCTGTATGTCCTCCGCGCCAGGCTTGGAGGCGATCATTGGATCTGGGCGTTTCATCAGGAACCTGCAGTGATTGCAGCGTTCAAGGGTGCAAGATCCTGGGCATCAGTCCAATAGGTCTTGGCCACCATGATCTGCAGGTGCTCAACGTTGCGTGCAACAGTTGCAGTCTGCTCATCATCACGGCTGCTAAGAGCTATCAGATCGTTAATCAGGGTGACTGAATCCAGGGCAGCATCGTAATGCGCCTGGATTTCAGCAGCAGTCAGGGTTTCTTCGGACATTTGTTGGGTCAGATGCCTGCAGCGTCAAGTCTAGCCTTAAGCGCAACATTTTCTGTTGACAGCTCTTTGACGGCGTTCACCAAATACCAAGTCAGGTTGTCTGAATCGACAGACTTAACACCTGTAGATTCTGTCTTGACGCAATCTGGCAAGACTTCCTCCAGCTCTTGAGCGATAACGCCGAGCTGAACGCCTGACTTGTCGATCGCATCAGTTGCACTGAGTTCAGTGATTTCCTCGGGCAAGCGATACTCAAAGTTGCGAACACGAATGTCGTTAATTGCTGCCAACCCAGTTGTGTTATCAACAATGTTTTTCTTGAGGCGACGATCAGAAGTAGTTGACCAAGAAGATGAGTTGTTGCCTTGGTAAACAGCTCCGCCTGATGGAGAAATAAAACCTGTGTCGTTACCTTTGCCTGTCTGGCCAGAGCCAGAAGAAACAACTAACTCATTCGATGCGCCACCAGAAGAGCATCTGGCATCCCTGCCAATCAAGGTATTTCTGTTTCCTGTTGTCGGGCCAGTGTTTTCACCAGCGCTTCTGCCAATAAGAGTATTATCACCGCCTGTTGTTACTAGCAGGCCAGCTCCACGGCCCATGCATACGTTGTCATTGCCTGTTGTGATTGCTTGCCCACAAGAGTTACCCACCGCAACATTGCCAAGCCCAGTAGTGACTGCGCTAAGAGAAGTAGAACCGACACCAACGTTGTCCCTGCCTGTAGTTTGTGCGTCAAGACTGTTAGCACCAATAGCAGTGGAGTAATCGCCTGTAGTGTTTTGCTTTAACGCATTATAACCCATTGCAGTGTTGTAGTTTGCCGTAGTATTGTTCTCCATGCAGTTATGTCCAACCGCTATATTGCCAGCGCCGGAACTATTGCTGTAAAGAGCACTAACGCCAATACCAGTATTGCTATAGCCAGTGGTATTTGTAATCAGTGCGTTCCAGCCAAACGCTGAGTTTTCGTTAGCAGTATTTGCGCCTAAAGCATTATGGCCGACCGCAGTGTTTCGGATGGCAGTTGTACTTGCATCAAGAGCATTAGTGCCGACTGCTACGTTTTCGCCGCCTGTGGTCTGTGAACTAAGCGCGTCAAAACCAACAGCAACGTTGTTACTAGCAGTAGTATTTGCATCAAGCGCGTTAGCACCAACAGCAGTGTTGTAAGAGCCGGTGCTGTTTACAAGAAGAGCATGTCTGCCAGACGCTGCGTTGAATTGTCCAGTTGTATTAGCACTTAGAGAGGATTCACCAACGGCTGTGTTTTGCCCGCCAGTGGTGTTTTCTTCTAAAGCCTGGTGTCCGACAGCGGTGTTATTGCCTGCAGTGGTGTTCTTTTCAAGTGCTTCTTGACCAATAGCAGTGTTTCCAGCGCCAGTGGTGTTAGTGGTTAAAGCGTTTGTGCCGACTGCGACGTTAGAGCTTGCTGTGGTATTCGCGTCCAATGCACCAACCCCAATACCTACGTTCGATTGACCAGTCGTGTTTGCAAATAAGGCGTCTTTACCTACAGCAATGTTGTGGTCTGCTGTAGTGTTAGAAAAAAGTGCGTTATAGCCAATCGCAACGTTATTAGAACCCGTTGTGTTGACATAAAAAGACTCGCTTCCAACTGCAGTATTTTTTTGCCCTGTTGTTGTATTTCGTGCAGCATCTTTTCCTGCCACAACATTATGCGTGCCAGTGGTGTTGTGGCGTAAGGCGTCATAGCCAACACCTGTATTGTCTGCTCCTGTGGTGGTGCTGTATAAAGCCCTGGCACCAACAGCAGTCTGTCTTGCACCACTCGTGTTGCTGTATAGAGCGGTATAACCAATGGCAACACTTTGATTGCCAGTCGTATTTAAATACGCGGCATACCCACCTATAGCAACACCTTCAGTGCCAGTTGTGTTTGACCCAAACGCGTGGTAACCAACACCAGTGTTGTTATTTGCAGTGTTTGCATCAAGTGAGAAGTTGCCGACAGCTACGTTTTGAGTGCCTGTTTCATTGACGCCCAGAGCTGCGTAACCAATAGCAAGGTTGTGATTTGCAGTAGTATTTGCATCGAGAGCGTTTGCGCCAATCGCAATGTTTTGACTGCCGGTCGTGTTAACACCTAAAGCAGTATATCCATTCGCAATGTTGTAATTTCCGGTAGTATTTGCATCAAGAGCGAGTGAGCCAACCGCTGTGTTTTGCGTGCCAGTGGTGTTTACGTTTAGAGCGGCTCTACCAAGTGCTGTGTTGTTGCTTGCAGTTGTGGCAGCAGACAGAGCTGCGTCACCAAAAGCTGTGTTGTCAGCACCAGTGGTATTTGCATCAAGTGCAACATATCCCACTGCAGTGTTATTAGCGCCTGTAGTATTGGCACCGAGGGTGTTGTAACCCATTGCGGTGTTTCTGTCGGCAGTTGTGTTACTTGTAAGGGCAGCAGATCCTACAGCTACGTTGTAATTACCAGTGGTGTTGTGATCCAGCGCGTTATAGCCGACCGCAGTGTTATGTGATGCAGTGGTATTCGAGTTCAGCGCGGCACGGCCAATCGCCGTGTTACGTCCACCAGTGGTATTTGCGCTGAGAGTCGCGTGCCCGACACCCGTATTAGTAACACCAGTTGTATTTGCATCAAGAGCGAGTGAGCCAACAGCAACGTTTTCCGTACCAGTGGTGTTTGTCAGCAGGGCTTCTCGGCCAACAGCAACGTTATAATTTGCAGTGGTGTTATCCCTAAGGGCACGCATACCCACTGCTACGTTGTAATCTCCGGTTGTATTTGTTGTTAGAGCGGTGCTACCTATTGCGGTGTTTTCGGAGCCAGTAGTGTTTGCATTTAGTGCGTTTTTACCAACAGCAGTATTGTGATTTGTAGTGCCATCATCGTTCGTAAGAGCACCCGTTCCAAGGCCAATCGTTGCGCCGCTGCTGTTCGTAACAGCATCAGACAAGCCATTGATTTCAGTTGCTCCACCACTGGCATCGGCGAACTCAATGTCTCCGTTAGTCGAGTTGTAGGTAAGGACTTGACCGTTACTTGCGCCTGACTGCAGACCAGGAATGCGCAGGCTGCTGATATTTGCATCACCAAGCGTGATTTCGTTAGAAACGCTTGTTGTGCTTGCGTCTGCGTTAGCGCCAAGAATAAGGTTATTCGTGCCGGACAGGCTTACGTTGTATTGAGCCTCGTTGCCGATAATTGTGTTGTTATCACCTGTCACAGACGTGCCCGCACGACTGCCAAGGCAGACGCCATAACTTGCAGTGTTGCTCGACCCAGTGCCTCTTCCGATAAACGTATTGCTTATGCCTGTAGTTACACTGAAACCACTAGCTGCGCCATCACCAATGTATACATTACTGGCGCCAGTCGTTACACCTCTGCCTGAATTGGTTCCAATAAAAACGTTGTTATTTCCAGTGGTCAATTTTCTGCCACTGTCGCTGCCAGAAATAGCAACGTTGAAATTACCTGTAACGCCAGCAGAATTATTAAGTGCGTTGCCAATCGCGATATTTCCGCTTGCTGTTGTTATGTCTCTGCCAGCCGTATAGCCCAAAAGGACATTTTTCGACCCTGAAGTGATGTCCAGCCCAGCGTTATAGCCAAGCGCCGTATTGTTCTGATTAGTGCCATTGCTATTAGTTAACGCACCAGTGCCGAGACCAACACTGACTCCACTGTCGTAGGTGACAGCATCAGACAGACCATTGATCGCGGATGCACCATCAGCGCCATCAGCGCCTGCAGGTCCTTGAGGACCGGTTGCACCAGTTGCACCCGTAGATCCGGTTGCACCTTGGGGGATAGCAAAGTCAAAAGTAGCGGCAGAACTTGAGCCACTATTGGTCACAGTGGCGCTTGAACCTGCAGCACCCGTGGTGACAGTGCCAACAGCAATCGTCGCTGCAGCACCTGCAGCTCCGGTTGCACCAGTCGCGCCTGCTGGGCCAGTCGCACCTGTATCGCCTTTGTTGCCAGTCCTGGCAAAGGTGACAACTAGACCCTGGTTGGCAGTGAAGGTGCCACCACCAGAAACATAAGCACAAGTGACTTTGTGATATCCGCTCGCTTCTGTTGCAGCAGAAACTGTGTAGAGCCTGAACTCGTCAGGATCGTTTTCTACGCTGACTTTGAAATGACCCTTGATCGTAGAGGTAGAGTCATCAATCGTCCTCAAGAAGGACTGAATATCGGTGCCATTTTCGTCGGCATCATCAATAAATAACGTTGTCGCACTTGCAAGAGTGCTGTTGTTGAAAGCTAGCTTGCCTGTTCCAGGGTCAGCATCGCTGGTGGAAGTGCTGAACAGATACTCGAACGTTGCGCCACCAAATGCACCAGTCTCGCCTTGAGGGCCTTGAGGTCCAGTTGCGCCAGTAGGGCCTTGAGGTCCAGTCGCACCAGTTGCACCAGTCGCTCCAGTAGGGCCAGTGCTGCCGTGAGGAATGCCGAAGTTAAATACAGCAGTACTGGAGTTGCCTGAGTTGGTAACAGTGGCACTGCTGCCTGCACCAAGTGTGGTGACTGTGCCAACCGAGATGCTGCCTGCTGGTCCTTGAGCACCCGTCGCGCCGGTTGCACCAGTCGAGCCTTGCGGACCAGTAGCACCCTGAGGACCAGTAGCACCCTGCGGGATAGTGAAGTCAAGAACAGCAGCGCCTGAAGAACCACTGTTTGAAACGCTTGCGTTTGACCCGGCAGAACCAGTTGTGACATTGCCAACTGCGATAGTCGCAGCAGCACCGGTTGGGCCAGTAGCTCCTTGAGGACCAGTAGCTCCTTGAGGACCAGTGGCACCCGTGGCACCTGTTGCTCCAGTGGCGCCTGTTGCTCCGGTCGGTCCGGTTGCACCACGAGGCAGCGTGATGTCAAGAACAGCAGCAGTAGAGGTGCCACTGTTGCTTACAGCTGCATTACTCCCAGGTGAGCCTGTAGTAACAGTGCCAACTACCACTGTCGCGGCCAAACCTTGCGGTCCAGTCGGGCCAGTGATGACAGTGACGACTTTAGTGTTGGGGTCTCTTACTACTGCGGTCGTCATGCTGTGTACCCCTGACTGACGGTGATCACACCCTCAAGATAGTACTGACGCAAGCCAGAAGAATCCTGAATCATGACGTCGTAGTAGAGAACGTCAGGGAACTCAGTGGTCTGAGTATCGGTCAAGGACAAGGTGACCTTGCCCTGTGCCCGATTGTTGTACGCAACCGCAAAGTCAGCGTACTTTTGAGTCCTCTTTTCGTTCCAGGCTTGCGACAGCACCGTGGCACCTGTCAGGTCAATCACTGCAGCCGGGTCACCTTCCTTGAATTGAATCTCAAGCGAAAAATCAGCCCTGCGTTGCAAGGTGAAGTTATAAGTGCCGGGATTAACTGACATGACAAGCCTTTTTAGGCAATTTTAGCCCCCTTACCAGGGAACTCCAGAGCCGGAAACAGGAGTGCGCTGCAAGTCGATCTGTGCCTGGAGCGCAGCTTCGATTTCAGCAACCTTGTCCGCACCACCAAGCTTGGCTTGCAGAGCTGAAATTGCCCAAGACTCTGTGAGTTCCGAATACGCGGTCAATTCGGAATCATCTTCAGGCTGGTCAAGACCAACGCTGCCATACGCACCAGCTTCATAGGTGCCGTCGTTAGCGGTAACGGTGTAATGCACGGTTTGCACAGCACCGTTGCTCAGCTGACGATCCATGGTGCCAACGGCCCAAGTGAACGTTGTGGTGGGTGTAGCCATTGGGAAAGTCCTTGCAGGTGAAGTTTACCTATTGCGCCTCAAGGGCGGCAACTTTCGCTTCTAGGGTTTCAATCTTACTGATGGCTTCTTGCAACGCAGCTGTTAGCAATGGCACCAGCTTCGACTGATCGATGCCCTGATAATCAGGGATTGTGTTGCCATCCTCATCAAGCTTGTTGTCCCCAACAGAAACACCCTCTGGCAGCTCTTGGCCTTCTTTCCAAACTTCTACGCCGTTGTGCGTTCCACTGATGGCCTCTGGCACAACGGTTTGCGCTTCGTGTGCAAGAAAACCATCGACTGTTCTATCAGTTTCACCAATAAAGTTAAATCGTTTAGGCGCTAACTGTTTGACACGAGTGATTGCGCCATCGAGATCAACGATGTTTTCTTTTAAACGATAATCAGACGAAGTTAAATAACTGGTCGCTGCTGTTGCGGTTTGTTGGATCCTGCCAGTAGTAGTGCCTGCTGAATTTATAAATAGCAAATAATTTTGATTTAAGGTTGAATTTGTAGGCTTCAGCACCATCCCGTTTCGGGAAGTGTCAAACGCAGCACATATCAATCCGTTAGCGAGGCCGGAAGTCGTATTAATAAGTACGTCACCATTATTGGCGACAGTCACTTTATCTACATAAGATCCAGAAACATTGCTTGAGATCGTCAGATCATTATCGTCTTGGTTGGAGTTGAGTCTCCATCCATCGCCGTTATCGTCACCTTCATCTGCAATCAAATACAGGCTGGCGCTTAATCCTTCTCCTCCAGTAACCCGCAAGTCTCCTGACTTGACATCTACCATTCCCGATGAATCGATTCGCAGCCGCTCGCTACTGGCAGTTTCAAAACGCATAGAGTTATCGCTATGCACATACCGGATACTGCCTGCCTCATCATCAGCAGCGTCTCCAAAATAGATGCGCCCTGTTGTTGCTGAAAGAATGGAAAGACCGGTATCTGCAGCACCTTTATCAATTACAAAATCATCAGCATTAGCGTCTGGCGTAACAGTTGATCCAGTTCCAATTTTTACCATGCCCGCGCTGTCGATTCGCATCCGCTCGAAAAGACTTCCGCCTGTTCTTGTATCAAAAGCAAGTTCTCCATTGTTTGCACCTTGTGATATTCCCCTAATTGTTGAAAACTGTTTGATGGCTGCGTTACTGTCATTGCCTTGAAAAGCAATGGAGGGTCCAGTCCCAGCCGCAAAGCTGCTTGTATCCCTTAGCTTTAAAGCTGGCGTATCTCCATGAACTTCTAGCAGTTCAGTACCACTTGTTGCACCAATCAGCACGCGGCCAGAGCTGTCAATTCGCATCCGCTCGGAATTGTTTGTCCCAAAACTAAGAACACCGGCAGCCTCAGTAGCTCCTAAAAAACAACTTCTGCTGCCACTGCTGTTAAATATCTCAACACCCCCGGTAGCGTCACCTATGGCCGAAGCATTTGCATCATGAAATCCTAAACGAGGGCTATTATCTACAATCCGTACATCTCCTACAACGTGTAATTTTTCAGCAGGCGACGTCGTACCAATGCCAACATTGCCGTTTTCATCGATGCGTAATCTTTCAGCAATTGAACCTGCATTTCCAGTGGCAAACGTCAACCCTGTTGCATTACTGCCGCCTTCATCGGTGGCATTGATTGCTGCAGTAATTCCACCAGTAGTAACAGCAAACGCAATGTTTCGTCCAATATCTCCAGTGCCTTGCGGTGCCTCAAAAACAGCTTGATACTCAGATAACGTTTGACTTAACGTTCCGTCGCCGCTGCCTGGACCGAAGTCGACTAATGCTCTGGGTGAAGTCGTGTTGACGCCAACATTTCCAGAGCTGTCGATAACCATGCGGTTACCAGTTCCAGCAGTCCTAAATGCTAAGCGATCATTTGTATGGCTATATTCGACAGCTCCGCGATATGCAGCATCACCTGAAGTTCCGTCAGCAAAAGTAAGTGAACCTTGATTGTTAGTGGCTGAATAAACTGTTATACCTTCACCGCCTGATCCGCTACCGACAACTAGGTTGTCAGAAGCGTTGCCAGTAAAACTGGACATAGTGGTGTTGCCAATACCAACACGGCCTGAGCTGTCGATTCGCATTGCTGAAGAACCAGCAGTGTAAATCGAAAGAGCGTCAGTGCTGTGATTGTACTCAAGCTGTCCTCTATACTCGCTGGCACCAGAAGTCCCGTCTGAAAAATATATTGAGCCGTAATTTGACGTGCCACTGCGAAGTGTTAGACCGCAGTTGCCACTATCTGCGACAGTTAAGTTGTCAGCAAGGGCATTGCCTTCAGTCGTGGTGCCCAAGAGCAACCGCCCCGAGCTATCAATAACAAGCCGCTGCGTGCCGCTTGTCGCAAATGCCAACTCGTTCGCAGCAGGTGACAGCACACCCGTGTTTTGGTCGTCCGCAAACGCCAGTGCTGGTGCGCTCGCCGTTCCATCAGGCAAGTTCCGCAGCAGGTCACTGACGCTTACTTTCTTCGTCGCATCCGCTCCAACATCAACGATCGGCAGAACGTCAGTCCCGGCGAGGGCAGTGGCAGCCGTCAGTTCGGTGATCTTGACGTTTGCCATGATCGCTCAATAGGTGTGAGGACAGTCTAAGTGCAGACGATTGCGTCAACTAGAGGTGTCGTCTGCAATCGACGATTGATATGCACTGATCACATCAGCGGTCCAGAGTGCTGCTGCGATGTCCTGCACTTCCTGCGCTTCGCCACTTACGTCCTGACCAGGAACAACAACATGGCGGTGATGGCTGCGTCCCAGCTCAACGCCATCTTCTTCGACCACAGTGGTGGTGCGGATTTGGATGACCTGATTAGGCAGGATCTCTTCTTTGAGTTCAGTGCGCTTGGTGATGGCCATTAGGGACGTTCTCCGAACGAAACAGGTTTAGGCGTAGTTTTGAGCCGTTGCGGGCTTAAGTCGTTATCTCATAAGTGAGACTAAATCTCATATTATTGTCACTAGCATTGTTCAGATCACTGTGTCTTACATCGTTATAATTAGTGTTACCTACTCCTTTCCTAAAACGGATAACCCAGCTATTGTCGAGATATTGAAGAAACGCAACTGCTAAGCTTGAACCAAGTCGCTCTCCATGAACAGCGGTAGACCCTAATTCCCCACTTGTAGTTGAAGGGACAAAAGGTAGACCGCCAATTTTAATGGGATTAGAGGAGGTAATGTTATCTAAAGCATGAATGTCGCAGTTAATTGTTACCAGCCTACCAATTTTTGTATAGGTATTAGTATATTGCGATGATCCAATGTTTCCGTCGCTTGCACAAGTTGGCGTCCAAGTGCCCTCCTCATAATCTTCGAGAGCGTTTGCGGCAGCCGTGTCGCTGTTGAACTTAAGACCGTCATTATCAATTCTTACCTTCTGAACATTTCCAGTAGTCCCATCGTTGGGAGCAACATAGAAATACGTCCCATCAGAAGAGCTGTTACTGTCCCACTTGCAGCCAAGCTCACCACGGGTGTTTCCTGCTGTAGTTAATCTAAAATCAATTGCTGCGCCTTTATTTGCGGTAGCGTTAATAAAGTTAGATACGGCAAGTGGATAAGAACCACTAGAGCTAGTGTCAACAACTTCAAGCTTTCTGTCCGGCGATGTGACCCCAATGCCGACGTTGCCAGAGCTGTCGATTCGCATTTTCTCGCCATCAGCACGGCCAAAAATATGCTGATCAGCAGTCGTAATACTATTGACAAATGATGCAGTCGAACGGTTGTAATGATTTACAGTATTATTTCCAGCACTACTTCCAGGGTAAAACTCAAATCCTTCCGTGCCAGCATCTGAAACAACGAGTGCCCTTTGAGGATCCGCCGTTCCGATGCCAACTCGGCCAGAGCTGTCGATAACTACTTCATCGGCGCCTGCACCGTTGTAGTTAAGTCTAAAAGTATTGTCAGTATAGGTATAGGCAAGCCAATCATTTGTGCTGTTTGTTGCCTCAAAAGCTTGTGTACCTTTTAGTGTTAAAAGATGACCAGGCGACGATGTTCCGATGCCCAAATTGCCAGAGCTGTCGATGCGGGCAGATTCACTGCCACCTGTATCAAAAGTTAGGTTATTGCCACTACCTCCGATCCGAATGTTGTCTCCCGTAGAAGTGTTATTCCTGAAGCAAATTTCAGCAGCCGTTCCAGTTGCTTCAACGTACTGAACAATATTGTTACCCTTAACATGCAAATTAGAGGCAGGAGACGACACGTTGATGCCGACATCCCCAGGAATACCCTTGAACAGGCTTTCGACCGTGATCTTTTTGTTCTTATCAGCCGCAGCAGCCTCGCTAACGTCCACAATCGTCAGCAAGTCGCCCGTTGCCTGACTACCTGCAGCAAGAGCAGTCAGATCCGTAATTTTGCGGTCGGCCATTGCTTACGTTTTGATGACGTACATCATTGCAATGTTACGCGGCCTGGCCTCACTGCCACCACTATTGGCAATGCTGGTTGAGACGCTGATGCCAGTAAAGGCATTGTTTGTGTTTTTGTTCCTTTGTCCGCAGTCGTTATCGCCTGCTTTCCAAGGTCGATAACCCTCGTTGTGAGCTTGCTGGTCAATGTAAACATGGTTGTGACCAGGATCGGTCACGGTTGATGTGGCTGTGTGATTGTGTTGCTTGTTCTGGTCTGACTGTGAGCTTGCAAAACTGCGACCACTATCAACACTGCCGTTGTCAGCCCAGCCGCGAACAAACTCACCGCGTAGGTCTGGAAGGTTAAACGTGCTGCTGCCATCGCCTTCACCCCATGTCGTTCCAATAATTGCGAAGAGAGCAGCTTCAGTGGTCCTGCTAACTGCAGCGCCATTGCACTTCAAATAACCACTCGGCGCAGTGGTCGTCGCCATCAAGTGAACCGATCCAGTTGGCACAGCCTGCGGCAAAGCCGTAAAGCTCAGATTGCCGCTGCCGTCTGACTGCAACACGTCATTCGCATTGCCGTCACTGCTGGGCAAAGTCAGCGTGATGTCGCTGGCAACGTTTGACGGGGCTTGGATCGCAACAAAATTGCTGTTGCTCGTATCCCGCAGCCTCAGTGCTTTGCGATCACGGATCGTGATTCCATTGCTGTCGACATGAGCACGGCGCGTCCCACCAGTGACAATGCTGAAATCATCAGCAGAATTTTTAAAGCAGCCAGTGTCAGTGTCCCCGGCGAAACGAAGTGGCAAACTGCTAACCGTTCCCGCAGGCACGGTGACGTTGCCAGTAAACGTTGGGCTGGCAACTGTTGCAAGACCAAGATTGGTCTCATTCATATTGCCAATAGTCACGAAGCCAGTGTTCGTACTATTTCTTAGCTTCAAAAGATTAGTGTTTTCGTCTGCCCAAGGCATCCGGGCAACAGAATTAGCGGCACTAGGCTCAGATGAACTCGCATTCAGGCTGTAGATCGCAGCCATGTTGGAGTTAATGTCCGAGCGGACGTTTGCTCCAGTGTCATTCTGGATCGGAGTGGATTTTGTCTCGTTTACAAAGGACATCAGCCGATTCCGTAGCCAGTAGCGGTCCAGGTCACGTCGCGTGCCACGCGCTGGTTAGTCCCATGGTAAACCGAAAGATCAAACCCGGTAGCCGTGCTATTGCTAACAACGTAATGCTCGCTAGCCGTTTGAGCATTGAAAATAATGCCTACAGCTGGAGGGACATAGAACTTGTTGCCAGCGCCGTAGCTCACGCTGACATCGGTATCGCTGACGCCCTGTGCGTTTGTAGTCACTGTTCCAGTAATCGTCCTAATCGGCATTTCCGCTTGAACGCGCAGCTGGTCAACAGCAATCTGCTCCTGCGGGCCGCCAGTGCTGAACTCTGCTTTGACCTGGTAGCCACGGGCCTTGAACTCAGCGTTGTTAAACCGACGCCAGCTCGTGAACGTAGGAGAACCCGCAGGGTCATCCTGTGTGGTGCGGATATACAGCTCCACATCACAGGTGTTTGGAGCGGTGCCGTCAAACTCAGTGATCAGGTCAAAGTCAGGCTCATCGTCAATGCGTTCTCCATACGGGAAAAAGCTGCGAGCCCGCAACGTGCTGTCCAACCGCAGGCTAAAAACATCGCTCAACGTAAACGTGTTGCCGCTGTTGAAGACATACGTTCCAGATTGATGCAGCTCGTCGTCGCCTTGCAGATCTAAATTGCTGTCGTCCTCAAGTAACAAGCCGCCGCCATCTTCCAGGTCAAAGTCGCCAATAGCAGCAAGCTCATTGCCTGTAGTCGCTAGCTCTAGCTCATTGTTTACGGTGTCTACCGTCAGGTTGGTCTTGGTGCCGCTAAACGATGGATCTTCTGTCGAACCCAATGCACCAACAACCTCAACATTTAAAAGGTCGGCCTTCGTGAATTCGATCAGCGCAGCTGTCAGGCTTTCGCGGCCACCAGAATCAACAAACTTGGCGCTATACGTTCCAGCCTTCAGGTCGGCATATGCTTCAGTCGCAGAACCTGAGATCTGCTCAGAAATGCTGGTTGAAGTCGGCCAGGTAACACCGCTTAAATCAGGCGAATGACGCAACCGCACATAACCGCCAACACGAACATCTAGCTCCGTAGATTGCGTCCAGGTCAAACGCGCCTGCCCGTTGACCGGAATCATGCTGAAGTTAGTCACCGCAGCTGGCGCAGCAGTCTTGCCCTGTAGCTCAAAGTCGGCAGCCGTAATTTGACTGCCCTTGTTTAGGTAGTTCTTGGCCTGAATCTGCACATACAGCCGACCAGCTCGCAGGTTTCGCAGTGTGACTGATGGCGAAGACGTATCGACGGCCTGCCAGTTGTCATTGTCGATCCGGTACTGGACGCGGAACTCACTGACGTTGACGCGATCATGGTTCCAACTAACCAACGCACCAACGAACACGCCGTTGGCTTCTTCGTATAGAAACTCCTCAGTAGTGACGCTATCGACCGCGTTGGGGATCAACGACAGGTTGCTGATGTCTCTAGGGGTTAGCTCAGCATCAGCCTCAACCGCGTCATAAATATCTTTGTTGTAAGCAACAGCGCTAACGCCATAGATGCCTTCTTCTGCCTCAGCAACAGATACAACGCGGAACTGCTGAGACTGAACCTCGTCGTTCTGGAACAAAAACACTGATCCAGCGGCAGGTGCCTCGCTAAATGCACTCGCAACGTCAATCTCTGCCGTTCCATCCGCAAGCAGCGTGATACCGCCAACCGGCACATTCTTCTGTTCAACCAAGCCAGTAGACAACATCACTGACAGCTTCGGGTTGTTTGCAGCAGCCAGTGAAGTGGTCAGACCGTTGCTGCTGTCTGTCGTGATCTGCGTTGTGGTTGAAGACTTGACCCGACCTGAACGACGCGCTCCAGCCTTAACAGGATCAGCAACATCAATGACCATGCCAGGTCGCAGGATGATGCCGCTTTCGATGGCAACAGAAAACCCAACCACTTCAGTCAGATTTTGCTCAGACAGCAGCGTCCATTTGCCAATCCTGTGAGCCTGGCCTTGGCTGTAACAGCCAATTGCCTTGATGTCTTTTTTGATGATGCCGTACTTCGCGACCGCATCATGATCTTCAACGTATTCATATTCGACATCACCACGGGTGTCATATGACTGCCAAGCAACAACAGCAACGGTGTGTCGCGCTTTTTGAGACGAGCCTGAATACTCAAAAAGTCCGTCAACAACATTGCTAGGGCTGAGCAGATATTGCGGATCAGATGGCTTGTCCTGCAGCAGCTGCAACGTTCCAGCGCCGTAATAAGCAATGCCACGGAAAATAGCGGTCATCTGCTGGATGACGTTGTAAACCTCGTCTCTGCTGTTGATCAGCATGTTGAGGCTGAAGCGCGGTTCTTGGCCGCCATCGCCATCATCTACAAGCTCATTGCAATACTGGCTAATTGCAAAAAAGTCGTACTTATCAAGCGTTGATTCTGGAACGCCCGCACCATAACGCTCACTAATCAACAAGTCGTATAAACACCAGGCCGGATCATTTGTCCATGTTGCAGCCTGAAAGGTGCCGTCCCAAACGCCGGAATATGTAATGCGCCCCAGATGCGTTGTGGTGTCTACCGTCGCATTGCTTGGAATTTTAACTTTGATCCCACGAATTAAATACTTGCGAGCTGGAATGCTACTGAACTGACGCGAGTCAAATCGCAGGCCAACCAGTGCTGAGTTGGGATAGCTGAACTTATCATCAATGATTTCAGTAAAACTCTGAAAAATTGTGCTGCTAGCTCGTTTTTGGCTTGTCTCATCAGCACTGACACGCACCATTCTTACTTCTACCGGAAGCGTACCGCTAAGATTGATTAAATAATCTCGCTGATAACGGTTACTGCTTTTGCCGCTGATGGTGTCGGTAATAGCATCAGCAAATTCAGTATCTCCGGTATATTTTGTTTGGATTTTAATTTGAACGCTGTTACCAACAACGTCACCATCATCTTCAAGCACTTGAAGCGATGGAATCGTCAGCGTGACACGCAAACGATCAACATCTGTATCCGTGATGCTGCGAGTAACTGAAGTGCCGTTTGTAACTTCAACGCCAACTGCTGTTTCTCGCTCTGTTGTATTGAACGGTCCAGCAAGGTGAGTTTGAGCCTGCGTTCCAACGCGGGTAACAACAGTAAAACCCTCAAAATTGTTAGTGCCGTCAGCTGCTTGAACGGGCGTGTCGTCTAAGAAAATGCTTTTGTTGCCATCCTCAAGACCACCAATTTCGCCTTCGCTGATCAAGTCAAGGACATTGGCAAACTGTGTCGACTGGAGCGTATCGTCCTGCTCAGTTGGCGTGCTTCTACCGCCACCGCCTTTACCGCCGCCACCACCAGCACCAACGACGTATTTGGTCTGAGTCATACCTGCACCTGATCAACGTCAAGACCGCTGGACAGCACCGCCGATCCAACGAACAGCCGTCCATAGGCTATTGGGCAGGGCATCCCCTGACGACTGGTGTTGACGACATTGGAAAAGGTAAACGACTCCAACTGCACTGATTCGTCAAGCGTGCTATTTAACTCTGGCTGAGGTGAAAGAGATTGCGCAATGCCACCCAGCGTCAACGCTATACCAAGGTTTCCTGCGATAACTGCCAGCTTTACCCCAAAAGTGGCGGATGCAAACGTGCCACCAGCAGCAGTCACGCCAAAACCCATGCCGCCTCCAGCAAACAAACCTGCACCACCAGACATCGCTGCAACAGCAATTAATGCAGCGCCTGCAAGGATCATTCCACCACCCCGCCCCGCACCTGCAATAACAGGCGTGATGCTGAACACTTCACGATCACTGAAAGGCATCAACAAAGGAGCAGCATTGTCCTCGGTCACTTGCTCTTTGCTGACTGTTAAACGATACCCAACGCCATTCTTTTCACTATCAACCAACCAACTATCTAGCCCTGGAAAGTTGACACACAACGCCTTGATAGCCTGCGCTGGTGTCGCAACATCAAACTCAAACCGGCATTGACCAAGCCGTTTACGCAAAGCGCCATAGACCTTAACGACTTTCATGCCTCAAGGCGCAGGCAGTGCTCTTCCCATAGTAACCGCCATAGACATCCCTGCTAGA
>Ga0070746_10000119_pt1 | contig 40402 bp, 32 predicted proteins | sample VirMetDEL_Mar_21_FD_77016 | JGI IMG/M metagenome (GOLD analysis project Ga0070746, IMG submission 77016) | Aqueous microbial communities from the Delaware River and Bay under freshwater to marine salinity gradient to study organic matter... | ecosystem: Environmental > Aquatic > Marine >...
AACGACAAAGACTGGGGAACTAATCCTTGTTGTGAGATAGCACTAAGGCCGTTTCAGTTTTGTAACCTTTGTGAAGTTAATGTATCTGATATTGAAGATCAAGAAGATTTTAATAACAGAGTTAAAGCTGCAGCGTTTATTGGAACGTTACAAGCAGCGTATACCGACTTCCACTATCTTAGAGAAATATGGAAAGAAACAACAGAGAAAGACGCTCTTATAGGTGTGTCAATGACAGGAATAGGGAGTGCCGCTGTGCTCCAAATGGATATGAAGGAAGCTGCAAATATCGTGACAAAAGAAAACGCGCGAGTAGCGAAGATCTTAGGGATTAAGTCTTCAGCCAGATGCACAACCGTAAAACCTGCAGGGACGACATCTCTGGTCCTCGGAACGTCTTCGGGTATTCATGCATGGCATAATGATTATTATGTCCGTAGGATGCGCGTAGGAAAGAACGAGGCTATATATACATATTTGTCTAACCAACATCCTGAGCTTATTGAAGATGAATACTTCAGGCCACACGATACAGCGGTGATATCTGTACCGCAAAAAGCTCCGGCTAAATCAATACTTAGAACTGAATCACCGTTTGATACTCTTGAAAGAGTTAAGCGTGTGTCACAAGAGTGGATTAAGCCTGGTCATAGACGTGGTAGCAATACACATAATGTATCAGCTACAATATCTTTGAAAAAAGATGAGTGGGAAAAAGCAGGTGAGTGGATGTGGAGTAATAGAGATTATTACAATGGGTTGTCAGTGTTACCATACGATGGTGGTACTTACACACAAGCTCCGTTTGAAGATATTACGGAGGATAAATATAACGAAATGTCTAAAGTATTATCTGACGTCGATTTAACGAAAGTAACAGAGACAGATGATAACACAGATCTATCAGGCGAGCTTGCTTGTGCTGGTGGTAGCTGTGAAGTTGTTTAATTTAATAAAATGTAAATATGAATTTAGAAGAATTATTAGACACTATGCAAGATGAAATGCACAGTGCTCATGAGGAAATAGAAAAGTTTATGAAAGGAAATAAATCAGCAGGAACTAGAGCCAGAAAGAGTATGCAGACGATTAAAGAGGCTGCTCAAAATGTGAGAACAACAATTCAGACTATTAAAAATAGTTAAATAATAAAGGGGCTTCGGCCCCTTTTTTTTATTTCATTACTATTTTAAAAATTACTAAACCAACTATTGCAGCGGTAGTACATATAGGGCAAGGGCACATAATTAACATCTCCATCTTCTTCTAGCTGCTTTACCTCTTTTACTTTTCCAACTTCGCGATCTAGCACAAAAAGATTTTCTACGTTTAGCAGCTTTACTACCCGGCTTAACCTTACCAGTAACTGGCGCTGATAAAGTGCTACCTGGGTTTTCTTTTTTATAAGCTCTTCTTCCAGCTTCAGTCATACCAGCGCCTTCGTCTGCATGTAAGAAGTGTCTACCTTTACCTCTAGTAGTTTTCCTTAATTTTAAAAATGGATTATTGCCTTGTGTAAACATCTATTTTTCTCCGCATTTTTTAGAGGGATCATTAACTTGCCTCCAATCTTCTTTTCTAAACCAGTCTCTTAATGTAGCTCCTTTTTTACGAGCACCTTTAACATTTGTTTTAGAAGATCGTTTATACCTACCTGCTTTACCAGATTTTTTCTTAGCACGAACAAGTCTGTCTCGTTCAGACTTGCTCATACTACGTATCTTAGCAGCAGGCAAACAAGTTTTAGTTGTGCCTCCTCCTTTTTGTTTTTTAAAAGGATTACCCTCTTGATTAAAAGCCATTACTTTTTCTTACCCATCATTTTCATGACAGTGTTCATTTGGCTTTTAGTTAGCTTCAACATTACTGAATCTTCTTTTTTCATCTTCATAGCTGCGCCTTTTTTCATTTTCATTGCAGCACCTTTTTTCATTTTCATGCCTGATTCTTTTTTCATTTTCATTGATGAAGCTTTCTTCATCTTCATTGGACCTTTTTTCATTTTATATTTTGTTTTTAATATGGTTATACATTTCGTTACCTAGTTTAATGCCCATTTTACTGTCTGATATATAGTGGGCTTTTGCTATATTTCTACTATCAGATATATTTTTACCTGCTTTTTTAAATTCATTAGCAGCAGAAGGATATTTGTCAGCTAAAACATTAGCAATTAAAATACCTTGAGTTGAGTGGCCAGAAGGATATGAAGGAGTTTTCATAGACTTCATCTCGTAGTCTTTCATTTTTATGTTTACTTTTGCAGCTATAACTTTAGGTCTTGGCCTTTTAAAATAGTTTTTTAACTTCATAATTATAGGAGCAGACTTATCTATTAAGTCTTTAACTAACGACTCATCATAATTAGTTACGTTATTCTTGTTAGCCACGTCTTTAAAAGTTTTTTCTATGTTATCAAACTTTTTAACTTTATTTATATTCATAGGAGTATTCTCTAACTGCTTAATCTCTTGCATTGTGGTAAAAGAACCATCAGCAGGAGGCTTCATACTTTTAAATTTATCTATGTTAAAGTTATCAAACATTTTTTCTTTGTGCTTTTAATTTTTTCTTAGCAGCTTTAGCTAGCCTCGCTTGCTCCATTTTACCCATAACTCTAGCTCTCTGCTCTAGCACTGTTAGTATTTGTATTTTCCTAGCGTAAGGTTTATTTATTCTTATTACCTTGGCTATAGTTTTTCTAGCGTCAGCTACTGTAGCAAACTTAATACTAACAGTATCTTTAGGATTTTCATCTGTATATAATCTCCTACCACTACCTTTAGGCTTTTTACCCGTACCTACTTTAGGATCTTTTTTAAGTGGAGATTTAGGTCTGTTTGTTTGCATATTAATAAACCAATTACATAATTGTTTGTCTCTTGGTGTAGCATCAGGTCTAGCTTTTAATTTTTTACACTTGTCAATTGTAACATCACCACCATAAATTTTATTTATTCTAGCCTTTAATACACCTCTATAAGCTTTAGCCATCTTTCTTTTTACCTAAACGTTTTCTAACTATGTTCATAACAGTTTTCATTTTACGAGCGTAGCTAGGATTTTTACCTCTATTAAAAACGTACTGTTGGTTTAAGCTACTTATTATTCTAGACAAATTACCTCTTCTAGTTTTAATAAGCCATGATGCCAAAGCTGGTGGTGATAGTTCTTTAAACTTACCTTTAGCATCAGGCGCATCTGAGTCGTTCCACGTGATAGACTTAGATGTTTTCTTTTTTTTATTAGGAGTAGCTCTATATAATGCCATTACTTTCTTTTTAAATACTTACGAGGATTACGAGTACATCTAACACCCCAGCCAGAAGCATAAGCACTTGGCCATACTTTAAACTTACGCTTAGCTGCTGCTTTACAAGGCCCACTAATTTTAGTTCTTTTTATTTTAGGTAATGCAGAGTTTATTTTTTTAGCTTGACCAGCGTGAGTATTGCTAGCTTTTTCTAGTTGCTTAGATACTTCTTTTAGTGCTTGTACATTTACTTTTTTAAAACCTCTACCTATACCACCAGCTCTACGTCTACCACAAGCGGTTTTAGGTATACGATTATTTCTTTGTATATAAGCCATTAATTTTCCACGTTAAAAGTTTCACCATCTACTTTGAAAGTATCTCTACCTTCTTTTCTAGCCGTGGCTAACTCTCCAATAAATTTGTTAGATTTTATAGGTGATATATCATTTGGAAAGTTTTTTCTCATTGGTCCTTCCTTACCTGCTTTCATTTTAAATGCCATAGTTATTGAAATTTATTTAGTATTATAGTATCAATAGAAGTCTGTATAGTTTTTTTATCAGCTTCTAATTGAAACATAATATTAGCGTTAAACCTTTCTTTTTCTACACCGTTATCGAATACAACAACGGTTGGTACAGCTGATATCTTATAGTCAGCTTGTAATTTAGCACAGTGCATTATATCAACTCTATATACGCTACTGTCTTTTAATTTATTTAGCTCTGTAAACTCATTAGCTTTATTCCACTCTGCCCAAAATTCTACAACAACTATGTCTTTAGCTATTTTGTCTTTGAAGTTACTTTGATTAATAACTTCTTGAGCTGAACATGTACTTACGCAGAACACAAAGCACATCATTAAAACATATAGAGCGTTTGTTATATTCATTTCCTTAATAATTTTATTTCTTCTTTTAATTCATCAAGGTCTTTTATTAGTTGGTCTATTTGGTTACGAGCCATTTGATCTTTCATATTAAACTCCATACGAGTTGGTGGCCATGTATTAGTAGCAGCTGGGTCACCCATATCTATAGTGTATGTACCAGTACCTGGTTTAGGTAACTCTAAAGCTTTTTCTACTTTACCTTCTAACTCTGCAAACTTAGAATTAATACTAGCCATTAAGCCAAAATAAGCAGATATAATTGCAGCAACAGCCACTACTATACTGATTAATGTTTTAATGCTTATTTGAAACTTGCTATCTTCTGATAGTTCTTTACTCATTGTAATATAATTTACCGTTTTCTATATATAAACCTTGTCTTTCTCTAATTGCTTGTCCATTAATATTATATATTACACTATTTCGCTTAGATTTATCTATAAGTTCTTCAATGCTAACATTACAAGGCAAGCCAGTATCACAGTCTATGTACTCAGTAATATATTCTATAAACTCTACATACTCTATTTGTACTATAGTATCGTAAACAAATACGTCAACATACTCAATAACGTCAACAAATAAAGTGTCTAAAATATCTTCATATACTGTTACTGTATCAGTGATATAAATATACTCAGGCACAAGTACTTCTACTTCTACAGTGTCAATTATAATTTCGTATATGTATTCTGGTATAGTATCAAATATAGTCTCGTATTGTACAACATCTACATAAACTGTATCACAAGGTGGTGGTCCAATAGGCCCGCAATCTTCTATTAAAGTTGGCACAGCTTCAGCTTCATCAGAACCATCTACACAGTCTTCCCACCCGTCATTTAAATAAAATAAATCTGGGCCGTTAGGTACACAACCATTAGGAGAATACTGTGTCCAGTTTGCTGGATCATCACCACAATAAAAACCATTTTGCTCTGCGCATGCAATGCATAATTCTTGAAAGTCTAGTTCTTGCGCGCTAGCAAACGAGCTAATAAACGCAAATAAAATTATAATGTATTTTTTCATAATTAAAATATTAAATAGTTAAACCCGAATTTAATTTCAAATATTTCTTTGCCCCAGTATTTCATGTGTATACCTTCAACAAACAAACCTAGGTTTTTAGTAACCCTAGTGCCAAGCACAACTCCAGCATCCCACTCAGCAGTGCTATCTTTATATTCGTACGAATAATCATCTAGCCCGTAATGATATGGCAAGAAATTATACCACGTATGCAGCCAAAATTTAGGCGTGTACTTATAATATGCTACACCTAGCACTGCACTTATTTCTTTTTGTAAACCTAACTTTTCTAGTTCACGCTCGTTATATCTAGCCACAGCGTCACCAAAGTAGTGGTTGAAGAACTCGTCATTAGAGGTAGCAACTAATACCGAGTCTTCACCACTAACGTCATACCAGTTTTGGTCTATGTAAAAACCTTGAATCCAAGGCTGAGGCACATAACCAAAGTCTTCTGCTAAATCTTGGAATGTACTTTCACCTGGTACCCAAAAATCTTCTATAGGATTTATACCATAAGCCGGGTGTATTCTACCTACAACACCAACCGTAAAATCCCAATTACCTTTGTTGATTCTATATCTAATATCTGTAGATATGTATCTTAAATCTACCCGCTCGTTGTCTGTGTATTGAATTTTAGTAACGAACTTATTACCGAGATACCGTAACCAAAAATTTTGGTCATTAAACTTTTCACCGCGATTACGTACAAAAGAGTAATTAAACAAATACTCCCAACCGTTAGCGTTGCCAATAGTAACGTTGTCTGCAACAGCTCTTTCAGTACCATAATACCACGTCTTAACTTTATATTCATAATCAAACCTTGCTATTTTTCGCAAGCCAATTGTTAAGTTGTAATCGTAAGGATTGACTTGCGTAATATCCTCATAACCTTTTGATACTGCTTTATAATCTTCACCTTCAACAAACGACGTGTTCATAGACATCGATGTGTAGAAAGTCGAATACTTAAAGAAGTCTTTTATCTGAGCTGTACAAATAGTACTAATCAGAAATAATAATAATAGTTTTTTCATTTTATAAATCTTTGCTTTCTAATAATGTGTACGTGAAGCTATTACTCCACTTATCTCTTGCAACTCTACATATATCCATAAACTCATGCCAATCATCATTAGCTGCTATTACTTGACAGCCAGCAGACCATTTATCTACTTGACTAGATTTTTTACCACCCCACTTAGTTGCTCTATGTATATTAATGCCAAACAAACCTGTTTGAGTATTGTCATTACTTAAATCAAACTTATTATCTTTATTAGCATCGCGATAAACTGTAACTGGTCTACACTGACCTAACGCTTCGTATCTACCTTGATGTAATCTAATTTTATGAGAGCCAGAGTACTGTCCTTCTTTTAAAACAGCAACACCTTCTACTCTCATTATATTCTCTACCCAATATCTACCTGGATCTGTAGTACAATCGTAACAATAAAACTCCCATTGTCCATCACATTTAAATGATATGGTTATCTTATCATCAAACTTATTTGTTACTTCCGTTCCTGTGTCAGAGTTTCTAACTCCTACTATATTAAGGTTATAGTCACCTTTTTCAAACCATTTATAGCCTTTTTGTTTTACGGCTTTTTCTATTATATCTTTTGTTAATTTCATTATTTAATTATTACTGTTATCTCTGCATCACTATTAGTAGCTATTTTTAAATCATATATTGTTGCGTCAAAACTCAAATTATCATCTAAAACTAAAGTAACTCTTGGCGGTATAGTTGTTTCAACTATAACAAAATCACTACTACCATCTGTTATAAACAATTTAATAACAACAGAATCTGAATCATCATGATTAGCTATATTTATTTTTCTAATTCTTCCGCTTCTAGTACCGTTCTTTGTTATAAGAGTTACAGGACTACCAGATCCAATGCCACTAATTGCTGATATGTTTTTATACGTTGCCATTATACTAATCTTAAATCTATACTTTTTGTTACTACTCCAGTTTTACCTCCAAAATCTTTAACAGCTGTTAATCTAATAGAATAAACACCTTTGTTTTCTATCATATCAGAAAAACTATATGTCGTGTTAGAGCCTAATGTTATTAAATCAGTATCACCAGCTAGAGCTGTAGTGCTAGTAGTTCCTAAGCCTGGAAATGTAGTTTTATTTTTATTAGTTTCAATTTCTGTTCTAAGATAATCTAACTCATCTTGCATTTGTTGTAGCTGATATATTAGAGGTGCTATTATTGGATCATCTAAATATTTTTGACAGCCTTCTGCTTTTTCTGCGGCCCAAGCGTTTGTAACATTTGTTAATTTTTTAGTGTCTATTTTATCTGCACCACTTCCTGTAGTTTCATAAAATTTTTCATATTTTTTACTTGTTAGTGCCATATTATGATATATCTATTACGTGATAAGTTAAGTATATTGTTATTGAATTCATACTGTTGGAAGTTAGAGCTGAATCTACAGAAACTTCTACACCTTTGTTTACAAGATCTGTAAGATTTTGTGATATTTCAATACCAGTTATTTCACCTAAAGAATAAACTATATCTGTTGTATTTCCAAACATAAACCTTCTCACATGGCATAATGATGTTTGTCCAAAAATGCCAGGCTCTTTACCTGCGTAGTGAAAATTTAAATCAGCTGCTGAATTATTTTGAGCTGAATTTCTGTCTACCATTAGTATTCCACTACCAGGAACTATAATAGTGTTAGCCCCTTGTGCAGGTATCAACTCTATTGGTATAGCATGTAGACTATTACAATTAGCTTGTGATAAAGTAACTTTAACTTGTTTAGAAATAAAAGAACCAGTAGATACAGTTTCATCTGAAACATCACTAGTTAAAGCTACAGTTCCATCAGCGTCAGGAAACAATATTGTTCTATTAGTAGAAGTAGTTGAAGATTTAACTCTTGTAGTGTGACTATTGTCAATATCAGAAAAAATTAAATATTGATCGCCAAGCATTGCTGCTCCAGTAGTAGCACTTATCAAGCCAGCTACTGTAGCGCCACCAGTAATATCAACATCTCCATCACTATCTATTGTAAACTTAACAGCTGAAGTATTATATGAACTACCACTACTACCAGCAGTTGCACTCCAAAATCTAAGTGATCCACCAGCTCCAGTACCAGTTCCTCTACCAGCTATAAGTTCTAAATTACCACCAGCTTTATTAGTGCCAACACCACCACCAGCTTTTACACCTAATGGAGCTCCAGTGTGAGAGCCTACAGATAGATCTTGTTGTTCTATCAAGCCTCCAGCACCCGTGCCAAAAAGACCTACACTTTCAAATGTAATTTGTCCATAAGGAGAAGTTAGTACATCCGGGTTGTATCCAAACGGTGCGTTTCCAGCTCCAATTTTAACATCACCAGTAGTATCGTTTACTCTTAAAAAAGTAGTAAATTGAAGTCCAGATTCCGCATTTAAACCTGTACCACCTGTTGATGTTACAACCAAATTGTCAGTGGCATTTGTTATACTTAGTTCACCAGCATTAGTATCTGCTTTTACTATTTTATTGTTTGCATCTAAACCTAAGTTACCTCCACTGGCTATTGTGCCAGTAGAGATATCTTCTAAGTATACGTCATTACGAAACCTAGCTATAAAGTCTTGTATAAACTGACCTATAAATTTCATTATATTTCAAAGCCAAAGTTTAAAATCATAAATCTAAACCTAGCACACTTGTTTTTATTATTACAAACTACGCAAGGGCAAAACATTAATTCAAATATTGTCCACGTGCCCAATCTAAGTGTTAATTCATATCTTTCTTTCTTATTACCTGCTTTCCAGGAATTAATCCAATTAATCATAATTTACTTGTTTTTGTTATACTATAGTATTATTACACGTTTATTTATATTATTGATTTCTATGGTGAAAACATTTCCATCTTTTAACATCTGTAACAGCCGTTAAACCACACCTATTTCCTTGTGAATTTATACCGTGACATCTAACTTCTTTTTGCCCAGACTCTTTTTGCTTTTTATCTTTATTTATTTTTTTGTCTCTAGCTCTTTGTTTTTTAGCATCTTCTTTTGCTTGCTCAAGTTCTTCGTCTTTAATACCTAAACTCCATTTATCCCAACCAGCAACTAAAGCAGCTCGCTTCCAAGGTTCGTGACTACCTGTTATAGCTTCTTCTAAATTGTTAGCCTTGTTTAACAATCTTGCCGCCGGTATATTAGTTAAAGCTTCAGTTAAACTAGCAGCCATAGCAAAATTAGGATTTTCTAATCTCCAACCTAATTGCTCTGGCACGCCTTTATTATAAGCATCAGAATAATATGCTTGCATTATTTTTCTAACTTTACTACCAGCAGGTGGAGATAAGTTTACTACTGCCTGCATTATCTTTTCTGGTCTTTCTTTACCAAAGCCAGCACTTTTTTGTTTCTGCCACTCTATAGCTGTATTTTTAAGAGTCGACGCTAAAGCTCCATGTATACCCATACCACGTAAAAAACTATCAAGAGCACTATTAAAAGCTCTACTTGCTTTGTCATCTATTAACTCTTCGTCGTCACTTCCAAATAATAAGAACGATAAACCGTTTTGTAGAGCTGCAAACACAACGTTCTGTACAAACCCATAATATATTATTTTTGATATATTAGTTTTAGTATCGCCTCTACGATTAACTAAATCAGATAAAGCTTTCTTTGTTAGTCTACCATACTGCATTGTTACGTTTTGAAACGCTAACACTAATCTACCTAATACACTAGCCTGCTGCATTGATATTAAATCTTCTCTTGAAGACTGCTGGGTTTCTTCTGCTATTTCTTGAAAGTCTAACATAGCTTTATTCTTAGCTTCAGTATCTGATAAACCTCTTTTTTTATACGTGTTTATTCTATTTCTTACAAAACTAGCGCCACCAAAAGCTATAGCAAAACTATCAGCTATTTGTGTAGGTTTAAAACCTAATTGTAACAAATAACTTATAACAGTCGTTGGCGAGTAACCGTTTTCTGCAAAGCTTTTTGCTAGCTCTGAAGCGTTCATATCCATTTGCAAACCAGCTCTTCGCTGTCTTAACATGTCAGAGTTAAATAGCATCGTAAAGTCTTTCCAAAACTGTGGTTGATTAGCAAATGCAGCTGAAGCTTTGAATATATTGTTGTCACTCCAGTTTACAAAGTTAATAGTAGAAAGTGTTTGTAGTATAGCTGATCTCATGTTAAAGAACATAATAGCACCAACAGAACCATTTATCCAATCATTAAAATCATTAACAACTCTATTGCTACCTTGCTTTCTATTACCACCATTTTCCATACGGTATAATATATCATCTAAAGCTTCTCTAAATCTAGTGCCGTATACAGCTTCTATTTTATTTAAGTTTTCCGGAGAAAATATTAAGTTTTTATTTTCTATCCAGTTTTCTAAAAACTCTTTTCTACCAACTTTATTAACGGTAGTTCTCAAGTCAGTACCAATAGAGCCTATAGACCAGTTTTCGGTTGGCTCTATGTAACCTTCTGTTCTTTTTGTTATTTTAGATAAGCTGTCAGCAAAAGATTTTAAATCAGTATTATTATTAACGTTATCAATTAACATTTGCTTTTCAGAATTAGATATACCAGGTATATCAAACCCAGCTTTGTCCCATAAATAAACTCTTACAGATGTGTCATTAGTGTATACAGAGTTAGGTATTTTTTTATTTAGCTTTAATTTAGGAAATTGTTTTTTAAGATTTTTATAATCATTAACCATGTTCTGCTTATATGTATTCCAAGCCCTTATACCTTTAGCAAAAGGCCTTAACAAGTTGTCTTCAAAAAACTTCATGTCTTTATTACCTTGTTCGCCTCTACCCATAAAATAATATAATAAACCTTTAAAGTCTTCGGCTGATGGTGGTATGTATATTCTAAACCTACCTATACCCTTACCTCTTTTTTTAGCTTCTGCTTCAGAAAATATTTTAAAAGCGTCAACGCCTTTTTTACGTTCAATCATATTGTTAAGTTCTGAGCTAGCAGATCTACTAAATTTAGCCTTAGCTTGAACAACTTCAGATTTAATATCTAGTTGATCTAGTACTTTTCTAACAGCTTCAACGTTTTGAAAAGCGTCATCAACAAAATACATATCATTGTAACCCTCTGCGAACTTGCCTAACATCCACTCAGCTTTTGCTTCACCCGTACTGTTAGCTAAACCAGTTATATTTTCTATTGGTATATCTAAACCTTGTGATTTTAAAAATTGCTGTATAGCTAAAGCAGAAGCAGCAGGCCTAGCTGTTAATACAAACATGTTATCAGTTCCAAACTTTTCAGCTCTTTGTTTTGCTTTGTTAAGCAGTGGGCCAGGTGTTCCATCAACAACCTCGTTAAACTCAGAAAAGTCAAAGCTTCCACCTTGTTTTAATATATCATCACCTTGACTGGCAAACTCTTCAGCATCTAGTCTAAGCTTTTCGTAACTAGAAACAAAGTCATCCATTTGCTGAACTATGTCAACAGGCATAGGATCTTCTTGTTTTAAGTTATCAGTATTAACTTCCATAAACCTATCACCAAACATTTCTTTAAATGCAGGTTTATTATTTTGTACAGCCTCGTGATTACGTTTTACTATAGTATCTAACAGTGAACGTTCTTGTCTAGCTCTATTACGTGCTAAGGCGACATCTAATGAGGTTTCTACAAAAACCATGCTAACATCATATCCTTTAGATTTAAACTCATCTACGAGCTTCTGCATTGATTTTACGCTACCACCAGTACCGTCAACAACAACTCCATTAGCGTTACCTTGATACTTCATCATTTTGTTTCTAGCTATTTGTCTAGCTTGATGACCTAGCTTACCTAAAGTACTTCTTTGCTCTGGTGTTAGATCTCTCATGTCAGCTGGTAATCCCGAGTTTTTCTTTAGCCACTCTAATGATATATCTGAGTTTACTATTTTAAAACCCATGCCAGATAAACCTAACTTACTAACAACGTTACCTTTGCCGCTACCAGCACCGCCAGCTAAAAATATAACTTTACGATTTGGTTTTGGTAGTCCGTCCATATTGGGCAGTGTTGCTCTAACCCCTGACTTTGTTTTAGCTAATGTGTCATCAAAATCAAATGTTGACATACCTCTTGTTTCTCCTGATCTACTAAACTTACCTGAGTTACTAAATGATTTTTGTATGTTTTGATTAACTTGTGTAGTATAAGTAGGTTTAAATAGTTTAATAGAGCCACTAGCGTTAATGTTATATTTAACATCAAATGTTACTCCATCAAGATCTTCTAACGTAGAAGGGTCTATACCTCCGTTGTTAGCTGCTACTAAATCATTAAAATATCTTTGCCAAAAATAACCATCAATTACGCTCCAGTCGTCTGGCATTACCTTCTGTAAGCTTTTCTTTGTTCTAAGTGTTTTAGCAGATGTAAGCTTATGGTCCATAGCTTTATCTAGTATTATTAACTTATAATTTTTTATTATACTATTATAAGCTTCATTAAAGTTTATATCAACACCCTCGCCTTCTTTTTTAGGTAAACCTAAAGCAGAGTGTAGCAAATATAAATAAGCTTGAGTAGCTGGCATAGCGTGTTCAAGTTCTACTTTAGTTTCCATTTTACCTTTATGTAAAAATGGCTGCAGCTTTGTAGAATAACCTGCCACTTGCGCACCTAGTTTGTGCCAGTGGTTTCTATCATTTCCAACAAGAGATAAGTAAGTACCTATAGCTCTAGCATTAGACTTATTATCTTTTATCATTTCTGCAAATCTTTCCCACATTTGCCTGTGTATTTTACCAACTTGATCGTTAAACTTTAATACTTCTTTTTTATTTGCTCTAGCTTTTTTAAGATCAAAGTTTTCACCAGTAAAGAAAAGAGAGTTGTATTTGTTTCTAAGGGCATACATTTCTTTCATGTTAACGCCTTTAAAATCTTTACCCCAAAAGCTAGCATCATCTTTGTGCTCGTTGTAAAGTTCTTGCATTTGTATTTGTACCTCTGCCCAAGCTGGATCTTTACTAGTTTTAAATCCAAAAAGCTTGTGACCACCTGTAAATATAGAAGCATTAGTCTCAGCACCTTGACCAGTTTCTTTTAAGGTCTTTTTGTAGTATGCATGTCTAGAATTTTTTCCAGATTTTCTTTGAAAGAAAAAATCTAAAGGTAAAGATTTAAAAAATCCAGAAGCAATTAAATTATCTATAAAGGGCTTTACATCTTCTTTAGTTTTTATTCTGTATATACCTCCTTTCACTTCTTTTCCATGCACATTTGTTAGAAGATAATCTATCTTGACTAAACCTTGATCAAACTGATCTAGCACAGTTGCTACACCGTCGACCTGTTGTGTTGCTAGTGAATTTATTAAATCACCTTTTTTAAGATTACTATTAATTGCAGGTTGGCTAAACATAACGCTAGGCTTTGGATCACCTATAGACTGTAGCTCAGGATTAGTAACTCTTATTTCTTGATTAGCTCCTAATGCCGCCATGTTAGTAACAAACTCTCTTATAGCGCCATCATACTTTTCTTGTTTAATTTTTTTATCAAGTATATTTCCTTTTTCGTCAATACCAAAAAGCTCTAGCACTTGTTTGTTGGTTACATTTTCAGGTTTTATTTGCTCAGTTAAGCCTTGGGTACTACCAGTGGTCGCAGATTTAACACGAGCGCCTTCTTTATATAAACTACCAAGCTTAGTGTTAGCTATACCAGTCGCTTTACCAGAAGCGTCTGTACCGTCTGGTAAAAAAGTTTCCATTAAATTATTATTCTCAGCTAATTTAACTATTAAATCTCTAGCCGCTTTTCTTTGTTTAGCATCTAAGTTTGAAGCTGTTGATATTTTTTTTGCAGGCACACCAAAAGCATCTGCAAATAATTTTAACACAGATTTAAGTGAGCCGGTTTTAACTTCTTGTTTTACTTGTTTATAGCTAGGTTTTTTTATTATTTTAGATAAATCAGATTTACTAACTATATCTTGTATGTTGTTTCTGTCTATGCCTAAAAAGTCTGCTACAAATAAACTACCAACTTTACTTATGTTAGTAGAGCTAGAAGTTGAAGTCACGTCGCTAAATGTGTCAAAGCCATTTTCTCTCATTTCATCTAGTGAAACAGTGTTTCCAGCTTGTTTAGCAGCGGCTCTAACAACTTGACCTTTCTTTATTGGTAAGCCTAAAGGCATTTGAACATAAGCACCAAAAGCATCGTTTTTACTTGGATCCCATCTATTAGTTAACAACACTAGCTCAGCAAGCATTTCTTGTTGTACGTCTGCTAATGGTGGCGCAAGGAAGTTTGTATTAGCTAATTTATTTTTTATAAAATTATGAGCTTCTTTAGCATTTTTTAATGCAGCTTTATGATTGTAAACTACCAACTCTTGTTTTAATCTTTGAGTTCTCCTATCATCTCTGTCTAACACCTCTTTCATAGTAATATTTTCTTTATTAGCTATGTCTTTTATCTTGTTATATATCTCAGCATTTTTTTGTACGATTTGTTCAGAAGTAACGTTAGGAAATACAGAAAATATTGGGTCATCTTCAGGCATAGAGAATTTAGCTCCTTTTTCTTTTTGCAAAACGCTAAGCAACAACTGTTTAAACTTATCTTGTTGTACAGCTTGTTTCATTTCAGAGCTTTCAGCTAGTTCTTTAACAGCACCACCTACTTTTATTTTCTTTTTAAAAGCTTCTTTAAATGATTTTGAAAAATCACCACGTTGTATTGTAGAGTTAAAGTCTTTTATAAAATTATAAACGTCTTGACCAGAGTTAAGTTCTATTTGAAGACCAAGGTTATGGCCTATGTTTCTAAATATAGCGCTTATACCAGCCATCATACCGTCATTGTAGTTCATACTACCCGTGGCTAAGCCATCTAAAAACAAAGCCATACCTTCTTCGGTTTTAGTTTCTAAATCAGCGTTTAAATAATTATTTAGTCTTTTTCTGTACTCACCATCTCTAACCATCCTAGGGTCTATACTTCTTAAATGAGCTTCAAACGCTGCACCTAAAGCTATTTTAAGCTCAGGGCTTTTGTTTAATGTTTCCTGTAAAAAGAAATGAAAAAACTCGTGTGACGCTACATTAGTTCCATTTGTCTCAACAGATAGTTGTTGATTAAAAACAATGAAACTAGGTTGTCCTTCTGGTAACATTTCGTTTGTTAAAAAATAACCATGCGCAGTTTTTGCTTCGTTTAAAAAGCTTTCTATGTTTATTTTCTTTTTAGTTTCTTTGTTTTCAAGTTCAGTTATTACCTTGCCAGTACTTATGTCTACTATTTTTTTATCAGAGTTTCTTTTTAATCCTAACTTAGCTAAAACTTTAGCTTCTGCTTCTGCATTTGTTTTGCCTTCAACGACGTCAATTAAACCTTTTTCTTTTAGTTTTTGTTTTTCAATTATAGCTCTTACCTTTTTTACAGTTTGCTTATACTGTTCTGTGTTTTTTCTTTTTATTATAACATCTTTTACAGGTGCTATAATTTCATTTTTTTCTTTTGTTAAATCACTTATTTCTTTTTGAGACTTAGAACTCTTAGGACCAAGCTTTAGCTGTGATATTCTTTCATTTATCTCAGATAATCTAACAGATTTTTTAGGGTCTGTTTTATTTATTTCAGCTTGTATTTCTGTTTCGGTTGCTGTGTTATTAAGTTTTGTTTCAGGAGAGTTTGTTTTTACTTGGTCTGCAGATAATTTATTTTTTTCTAAATAACTCATAGCGTCATCAAGCGTAACATAGTCGTTGTATACTTTTATTTGTAAATCTTTATTTAGTTTACCATTTCTTTTGGCTTTTCTAAGCGCCGCCATAAACTCAGACTGACTGTCATACATAATACCGTCAACCTCTCTATACGCAGGCTTATAACCCATAGCTTTACCATAAGCTATACCGCCACCACCAAAAGAAGCAGATACTAAAGCTACTGTACTAGCAAGTTCTCGCATACCTCTCCAATCAAAACCTAAATCATTACCAAATTCGTCGTATTTTCTTATACCTTCAAGAGCTTTGCCTCTACCATCAGCTAAATTAGACAATGGCATGTTAACTAATTCTTCAATAAATTCAGCGGTAAACCCATTATAACCAGCGTTTTTAGCTGACCAATTTAAAAAATCAGCAGGAGTAGCCATGCCATTTTTTCTCATAAACTGACCTATAGCTATTTTTTTCCAATTTTTAGATTCAGTAAAAGATTTTAACGGTGTCTTTTTTAAAACTTTCATACCGCCTTTAAAAACAGAAGGTATATAATAACCTATTCTTTCAGTAAAAGTTTCAGAAGCATTTTTTAAAAAACTTCTTTTTAATGCCTCGCCTCTACTGTAACCTTCTTTTAATTCAAGATCTTTACCTTTAGGTCCACTAGCAGTATGTATATCTATCTGCGCCATTTCGTCATCAGTAAAACTAAATGCCATCATATGCTCATCTGTCATCAAGTCCATTTGTGTAGCTGCTATACGAAAAGGGTTAGCAGCTGTTTGAGATGACACACCCATTAAACCCGCAATAAAATCTGTACCTAATTGTCTAACTTTATTTCCTTTTACAAACAACAACCTGCTACCATCTTTAGAAACTCTAGCTTTACCAAGACTAGGAATTATTTTTTTAGTGTACTTGCTAGCTATAGCCATGTTTACGCCAGCTTTAGCTGTACTAAAAGCAGTTCTAAAAGCAGGACCAGTAGCAATAAACTCAGCTATAAAAGGTGCTGTTTCTCCAAGTCCTTTACCTATTCTATAACCATTAGATATTTGACTTTTAGCATGCTCTGAATTAGATTTAATTTCAGACATAGCTAGTAACAACTTATCTTCAGGAGTTAATTTATCATCTGGTTTATTAGCAGCATCTCTAACTCTTTTGTCATTTTTAAAATCTATAAGAGCTCCAACAAAAGGAAGTTTTTCTCTTTCAAACAGCTCACTAAAACCTAATAACAAACCGCTATTAAGTGGAGCGTCACGCATACTTTCAGGATCGTCTAAAACTTTATCTGCCCAGTAATTTATTTGATCTAGCGTAGCTTCCACGTCTGCGTAATACCTTCTAGCTACTTCCTGATCTATATCATTGCCTTTAAAACCATCTTCAATAACTTCTTTTTTAATTTCTTCTAGCTTAGGATTGTAAGAATTAATTTTATATTGTGGAACTCTGTAATAACCTCCACTTTTATACTCTAATAAACCTTTTTTTATTTTATCTTCATAATCTAAAGCGTTGTACATTTCTGTAAACTGAGGTGTATCTTTAATAATAGATATATCACCTCTCATTTTATCTACTTCTTTTTTTAATAAACTAGCAAAATCTTTATTATAAAAATGACTTAAAATTCTTTCGCCATTTTCTTCTTTTTGTTGGTATTTTAATTTAGGATAAAAATAATTATAGTATTCTGTTATATAAGCCTGTCTATCTTCAACACTGTCTATAAGCTCTTGCTCTTCGTATATTTGTAAATACTTTTTAAGAGTTTCATCTAGCATTTGTTTTTTATCTTCGTAGTGAACCTCATTATTTATTAAACCTTGTTGTAATAAATCTTCACTTATCTCTTCTAATGCACCTATATCCCACTTTTTATAAACATCAAAGTTACCATTCATAAAGTCTTTTAAATCTTTATCGTAACTCTGCTTATATTCATTACTATATTTCTCGTCTATAGCCTGTATTTCAGGTTGAAACTTAGAAACTATTTCATACCTTTTGTTATAAGCATCTAGCATTGGTTTAAATGCTTCTTCAGCTAGCAGATTAGCCTCTTTGTCTAAATCATCTTCTAGTTTTTTTAAAGCTTGCTGTTTTTCAGCGCTGCTCATATTTTTATATTCTTCTGTTTTAGAAAACTCGCTCCACTTATTTCTATAATCATCAAATAACTTCTTGCCTTCACCATATAGAAAAAAGTTTTTTTGACCGCTTTCAACTTGTCTTAATATATCTTTAAGCTGAGGGTCTGATTTTATTCTTGCGTTTATTTCAGGATTATTTAACAGTTCTGTGTATTCGTTTTGAATTTTTGTTGTTAGCTCTTCAAGCTTAGTTTCTTGAGATTTTTTAAATATTGGTAAAGTTTTATTAAAGCTTGTTTCAAGTTGCTTGTAGTTGTAGTCAAGCTCATTAATAGTTTCAAATTCTGAAGGCTTTTCATCTTCGGTATAATAGCTAGCGGGTCTGTTTTTATTTTCATCAAACTTTCTATTAATTTGAGATGTTGTTAAACCTTTATATACATCACTAAAACCACTTTCTAAAACATTTTTAGATTTATCTATTTGATCTTGTAAATTTTTTATTTCATTAAATCTTTCTTTAGTTGTAGGATCGGTATCGCTAACATTGAAAGTGTTTCCATTGCTATCAGTTCCATAATAAAAAGTTGAAACTGATGGTCGTAAGTTTTTGCCAATAGGCGGATTAACAACCGTGTATTTATTTATTTTATTTTTATCAAAATTTTGTATAGCTTTGTTAGCTTCTTCTATACTAGAAAAAGTATTTTTATCATCAGAAAATATATCGTAATCTGTTTTGTTAGATTTTTTATACTTATTTACAGTATTGTTATATTGTAAATCTTCTTCGTTATCTTTTTTTTGTTTAAGACCAAAATCAATGTTTACTCTATTATTAGTTGCAACAGATAGATTGTCAGTTCTAACAAATCTATCATCAAATTGTTTTTGATTTTTAAATTTTAATACATTGTTAAGAACTTCTGGACTCAATGTGAAGTCCAAAGAAATATCTTCCGATGGTGATTCCGTATTTTGTTGATTGTTTCGGGGCTGACTCGCCCCTGTCGACTTTCCCAACTCATCGTCTTGTAATATTGGGTTTTTATCTTTAAAGTCTTCTAAGAATTGTTGTTCTTTTGATGGCCCCACTTCATATGGCTTGCCATCAACTAAATAAATTTTGTTCATACTGTTTCGTTAGTTACCCGTTAATAATAATTTTATTCTGCGTAGTCAGTGTTTGTACTAATTTCTTTTAATGGAATTTGTTTGCCATCAGGACCTGCTTTAGTTACAGCTGAAGGGTCATTAGCTGGCACTTCTCTACCCATTAAATCAAAGTATACAAAGCCGCCCCTATCTCTAAAATTTTGGTTTATATTTTCTCTTGGAAAAGAAGAGTTATATTGGTTTTCTACATAAGCTGTGTAGTAATTTGTTAAAGTTTTTCTAGCTAAACTTTTATCTGCCATTAAATTATTAAATATTATTTTAGCATCTTTTGGCGTTATCATGTCGTCACCTTTAGTAGGGTCCATTTTTTTTAAAACGTTACTAGGTATTCTACCAATACTAGTTGGGGTTTGCACGCCTAAATCGCTATAAGTTTTTCTACTTAAATAATTTATTAAATCATCTTTAAAAACATTAGTTCCTATTTCATGTGTAGCTAGTGAATGAATACTACCTCTATTTGTTAAGTTGCTTTTAACTAATTTATAAGTAGTTTCAAAATCAAAAGGCTTGTATTGATTAAAGTCCATAAGTGCAACTCGATTACCCTCTTCTTTAGCTTTAGCAGCTAAACTTAATAATACATCGCTAGACGTTTGATCAAAACTATATTGCTCTCTTATATTATCTAAATCATCTGCCGCATAAAATTCTCTACCAAAACCAGGTATATCTACAAAATAACCTAATTTACCATTATGCATAACAGATTTTCCATTTTTTAACTGCTTACCTATAGCTCTAGCTTCTGGGCTAAAGCCCCAACCTTTTAAAAAGTCAGAGTCTTCTTTGGCTCCTTCAACTAAATCTTTTTTAGCGTCATCTAGTCTTGTAACTTGAGCATTGTACTGCTTCATTTCTCTCAACATCTCACCTCTTGTAATATTATCTCCAAGAATAAATCTACTTCTTTGGCTCATTAACTCTTCATACTTAGCCTTATACTCTTGCTCATTTAAGCCTGGGTCTTTTTCTAACTCAAAGTTCATGTAATCTTCAAACTCACTAGATCTGCTTTCTACTTCGTCTACAGCAACATCCATAAACTTATCGCTAATCTTTGCTAAAGCTTTTGATCCAGCTAAACCTAAGTCTTTTATACCACCACCTGCTGCAGTGTAAGCACCTTTAATTAAATTAACATCACTTTTTGCCATATTATATTATTTTAATTTTGACCAGATTTTTGACCAGAATAAGCTATTCCTAAGTCTACTAAATTACCTACAGTTCCTGTTATTGCGTCAAATTTTTGTTGATCAGCCTGCTGAGCTTGCTGCATGTAAGCCGCAACTCTACTTTGTTCCATACCTAATAGCGTACCTTGTTTAGCCATTTCTTTATCTTGCTGTATTTGTACGCCTTTAGCTTCTAGCTCTTGATTTCTAGCAGCTTGTTGAGCAGCTAATCTTTGGTTCATAGCTTCTTGTTGGCCTATAGTAGCAGAAGCTCTTTGAGTAGCTATTTGACCTTGCTGCGCTAGTGTTTGAGCTAAAGCAGCTATACCACTACCACCAGCAGCCCCAGCTAAATTAGACATTATATTAGCTTGTTGTTGTTGATTTTGTTGCGCTTGAAATTGAGCTTGTTGTTGATTAACTGTTAAGTCTTCAAATTTGTTTTCTAGATTTTCAAATGGATTACTAGTGTCAAGATTAGCATATATATTTTCTAATCTTTTCATTCTTTCTCTAGCTTTTCTTTCTCGCCTTTCTGCCGCACGTTTTTGTTTACCAGCTGAAATAGCTCCAAAAACACCAGTAATTGCTGATACAGCAGCAGCGCCAGCTAATACTGCAGGAGCAAATTTATTTGGACTTTCTTTCTCGTTTCTCATATTCTTTATTTTACTAATATATAGTTACATTTTTTACTTATTATTTACTAGAAGGTACTATTTCACATGATAAAGCAAACATCTCTGCTTTTTCTGTAGAGTTATTTACCATTGTTGCTTCACTAAAATAACCAACTAAAGAAGACAGGTTTACAGTATTGTCTTTAGAAAATAATAAATAACTTCCTGCGGCGGGATTAATAAAATCGCTAGGAATATCGTTTATTATTACTGTGGTAGTAGTAACAGAGCCACTAGTACCTGTAGATATTCCACTTACTTTACCAATAGTTACTAAATTAGACTCAGTGTTTTGATCGCCACTACTACTTCCAAATATATTAAACCCACCAACGGTATTTAAACTATCAGCTGGAACATAATAAGCTGTATCACCAACCTGTAATGAAGGATAATCTTGTTTGTTTATATGAAAAGTTACTGCCATTTTACGATGCTGTTAATATATTATCTACGTCTAAATTCATTGTTACGTTAGCGTTTCCGTATTGTTTAACTATAGCTCTTGCTGTTATGGTAGCGGTTCTATTGCTATTCGTAAGAGCAACAGCTATATCAAAAATTTCTATTTTAGTTCCTCCGTTATCACTTGCTACAGAGTTTGTCCAGTCAGAGTTTGATTGATTAGTGCTTGACCAAGTTGGAGTTTTTGTTATTGAAAATGTTTCACTACCAGGTATATCACAAACTATATTGATATCAAAAATATAAGGCTTTGTAACACCTAAAGATCTAGGGTCAGAGTTAGCTCTAAAAGTAAAGTTTTTTCTATCAACGTTTGTAACACTATAATTAGGACTACCGCTACCTTCTACCGCAACTATAGTTATAGTCGGATCTGCATATTGATTAATAGTATAAGTAGAAGCTACTCCTGTTTTTAGTGTAGTATCTGATAAAGGAAATATAGTTATAGTATATGTATCAGCGCCTGCGGGAAATTTTTGAAAAATAGTACATGAAGATAAGATTTTATTATCTACAGCATAAAGCTGTTTATTAAAAACGCTTAGTGTTGCAGAAAATGGATGTACTATTCTTTTATTAGCATACTTAGAAGTTAATACAGATACGTTGCTACTATTAGTTATTGCTACATTAAATTCTGCACCTACATTACCTATAATTTTTATAGGTCTTAGTTCTCCATCTTTAGAAACAATTGAAGGACCAAAATCCACCTGCGTTATTTCTTTTTTAATTACTGGTGTAGACTTACCTTTATAGTATATGATTATGCTAGCTGAATTAGAATCTGGTATATTAACATTAGATTTTAAAAATAAATTATAAGTATAAGCAGTTGCTCTATTATTAGAATTTGTTACACTAGCTTGTTTTATTATAATATCTTCATCACTAATGTTTACACATTTTATTCTAAGAGTTGATATAAAATGAAAACCAGTATTAGCATTTAAAGATATAGTACCTATTTTTGTTAGTTGATTTATAGTTAAGTTACCAGATATTTTTGTTGTTGTAATACTACCACTAGCTGTTGGCGTATTTTTAGTAAAGCCAGACTCTGCAGAAATAGATGAAGTAGCGTTTACATTTATTGATGAGTCTTCTATTATTCTTAAAAAAAAGCTTGAAGTGTCTAGAGTGGGATCGTATATTCTCGCATCGCCGTCTATATCTAATATTATATTCGTATTACCTGCTATAGCAAGAGAATTATCAAGATTAATAGTTACTGTTACTTTATTGCCTATTTTGCCGGCGGTAGTAGTATCTGAAAAAGATACAGATGAAACAAAGTTAGGTAAAGACGAGACAGAAAAATCAGAAGCAAACACAACATGGTTTGGTCTAGGTGTTATAGTCATAGTACCTGACGACACCATATTTCCAGCAAACACAGAGCTGCCAATTGTTTCTTTTGAAGTAAAATTTGTTATAGTATAATTAGGCATTTGTATAATCTATATTAAAGTTACCATTTTGATCTGCTGTTATTTCGTTTTCTAACAATGTAAATTTAAATTGAGTTCCATCTAAAGCAACACCATTAGCATTACCCGTTTGAGGCGGTATTGAAAGCTCAAGAACATCAAATCCAAAGCTTAATGATTCTACTTCAATACCTACTCCAATATTTTGTATTTGAAAAAATAAAGGAATTGTATTAACAATGGCTGTTGAGCTAGCGATATTAAATTGTCTATACGCTTTTGTAACACCGTCTGCATTTATTACTCGAGCTGTTAACTCTCCTGGTCCAAACGAAATAAACGCACCTTCTTGAAGTTGTTGGCTAAATGGATTTATCATAATTTTAGTATCGCTAGAAGGATACTGAGGATAAACAATACCATCAATAGTTATGTCTTGTGTTGTAAGTTCTATTTCTAGTTCAACTTGAGTAAGAATTCCTGGTGTAACTTGAAATGTATCAAAATCTAATCCGTTAGTTAACTGAATCCTAGTAGCGAAAGACTGTTCTGCCTCTTGTAAGCTGCTTGACCCACCCCAAGCAGGAATATATCCAGTTTCAAAACTTTGACTTTGGCCAAGGTAAACATCAAAAGTTATATTTAATTTATCTCCAGATGCAGCAGCTCCTTGATATACACCATTAACTCCATAAGAAACAAGATTATTTGGATGTAAATCAGAATTTGAATTTGCTGCGAGCTGAAAAAGATTACTACTACTACTTAATAGCTCAATAACACTACTGTTTAGACCACCCGGATCGCTTTCAGCGGTAGAAATTGTTAACGTTCCTTGACTAGGCTCAACCCCACCATCTATTTGTAGTATTGTTCCTAAGCCTTGCACAGAAGCTTCAGAGGCGTCTAAGTTAGAAAGGTCATTAGCTGTAGGCAAGCCTCTTAAATTGTTAAACCACTTGTTTTCTTTTTCTACAAAGTCGTTCGCTAAACCTTCTTGTAAATCAGTTTTAAATTGATCTAAATACCAACCAAGTTTGTTTGTGTTTAAAACATTGTAATATTCACCGTCTGTAAACGCTGTTGCGCCCGCATCGCTTTCGCTAACAACATTGCCACTACTATCTAAGTAAACAGTATTAAATGGACTTACATTAGCTTGAGAACCTTCATAATTTATAGCGTTAAAAGATTTTATATCTCCTGGTCCATCATTAAACACAACTGATATTTCAGAGTTGTATTGTGTTCCATAAAAATTATTTCTTGACACGTCGTCAACATGGTGTTCGTAGGGCTTATCTTCAAACGCTGTAAAATATTTACCGCTAAAAGACTCACCGCAACTTGGTATAAACGACTTAAAGCTAACCCAACCTTTACCAGCTTCATTAAAAGAAACTGTTTCATCAACATCGTTCCATTGACTACCTTTTTTAAGTGTTATATTGTACTCACCATTAACCGTATCGAAAGTACCTATTATACTATCGCATTTTTTTAACTCTTCTCTAAAATAGGTTTTCATACCAACACTTGATATAGGTGTTAACCCATCTCTTGATAATCTCAATACTGCTCCTCTTTGTTTATCAGAAAAGTAAATTCTATATTGATCAGCAGCCATAGACTCTGGGTTTTTAGATATACCATAATCACCAACAAAAGGCACAGCGGCTCCAAGAACTTTGTCTGTAGCAGTCAACTGTGGATTTCCATCTGCATTAAATACAGCGTCTTTACCACTCGACATAACTCTAATTATTTTATCTTCAGATAATACAACAACATCTCCGTCTCTAGTTTTTAAAGCTTGTATAGAGCCGTAATCAGGATTTATATTTTTAGTTATTTTTTCAGCCATGTTAAATTCGTTCAAGTTGTTAACGCTTGAATTAGAATTATACAAACCTGAATATATTAATCCACTTTCTATATTTTCTTCACCATACTCTAAAAATGTTGAAGAAACTCTACAACCATTATCTATAGTAGGTGTATTAAAATCATCTCTTATTCTATCTGATTCTACACCATTACCAAATGAATAACAATTAAACCATGGTAACTGTACTGGAAATTTATAAACTTCTGTATCTATTTGGTATAAATTAGAATTTAATACAAAAGTAACTGTACCAGCGTCTCCACTTGTGGCTGGTTGACTTAATATTAAAATATAAACATCAAGTATTTGAAGACCATCTACATCTGTTACACCTAGCTGTGTTGGCGTTAGAATATTTACAACAAAAGTTCCAGGACTAAAATTATCTCCAATAACATTAGTGCCAACCCAAGGTATAGTATCAAAGCCTGTAGTAACCTCAAACTCTGTTATTGAAAAAGTTAATCTTGTTGGATCAGCTAAAGAAACAAAACCACCAGCAACTTCATATCTAGCTTGAGGAGAATATACACCATTAGACTCTTGAATGTGATCTACTATTTTAGACTTTAAAATTAAACCACCGTAATGAGTAAATGATATTTCATCATCTATACCAAAATAATTATTGTTGTCAAAGTTTTGTATATTACCGCCAACATCTTGAAACTTTATTTCTATAATATCGTTATTATGTACCTCGCTAATAAAAGGCCCTAATCTAATAAAATCAATATTATTAGGAATAGGTGTAGTTAAAGTACCATCTATTAGTTTTCTATTTTTTACACTAGTTGTAGTTAATCTGGTTAAATCGCTATTAGCTCCAGTATAAAAATCTATATTAGAAGAGTTTAATCTCATTGGTATAGCGCTACTAGCCTCGTAATATATTTCTATATCAGTGCTATCTTTAGGTTCAGTTTCCCAACAAGCTGATTGAGTTACTATATCTATTTCATTTATTTCAGCGCTAGTAAGCTCTTCTGTTAATATTTCTATTGTAAAACTACCTCTAGTGCCATCATCGTCAGCTAATCCCCAATGATTAACATTTGTTCTAGGATCAAAATCATTTAAGTCTAGTGCATTAATGTTTCCACCAGAAGTAGAAACACTTCCATCAGCATCTAGTCTAACAAATCTAGTTATAAAACTATGACGCAAAGCTAGTTCATCAGAAATATCTGAAGTGGTTGCATAGTTATAAGAGTTTATAGTAGCGTCACCAGTATATTCATAACCAGTATCACTAATGTCTTGTATAATGTCAACTATTTTGTATTTTATATTACTACCTTTAAATCTAAAAGTAGTTCCAGTAGTCTGCATGTCTTGATAAAAATCTTGTTCTACACTACCAACTGAACCAAAGTTATTGTGTCTACCTATTGTAGAAAAAAGCATTTGTCCTATTTGGCCCTCAGGCGCGGCTCCTCGGCCAAAGCCAATTGGCTGGTAATTAGGACCAAAGCCGCCATTTTCAACACTTGCTACATAGCCGTAGAGCGCTCTAAGTAATGCGCCAGTATAAAGAGAATAAGGCTCCATTTCAAAACTTGGATGAGGACCGTAAATACCTCTAAGTTCATCTTGAGTTGGAATTGATTGTCCTCCTGGCCAACCACTTATCCAACTTGGATTTACAATAGGAGCTGGGAAATACCAAGAAATAATATCGCCCATGCTGAAATCAGGTAATATATCATATCTCTTTGTGTAATCGTTAATAGTGCTAGCATCACCAACTCCAGTTGATGAGTAGGGATTAGCAGAAGGAAATCCATCTCTTATTAAAGTAAAACCATGATGAGCTGGAATATTATCTAAAAATATTCTAGTTTTTCTTTTTGTGTTACCAAGTCCAGCTTCTTCTCCCTGACTCCACCAGTTCTGCCAAAATATATACGTAGCATCACTATTACCAGGCCCAAAATTAGGAACTGGAATTGGTGAAGCTAAATCACTTTCATAGGTGTTTATCCAGCCTGGATTTATTAAGTTAAATTCACCTAGTGCAAACTCTTCTTCTTCTTTTTCTTCTAAGTAATTAAAATAATCACTAAAAAACTCCATAATTTGAGTAGTAGCAAGACCGCCTGCTGAAAAACCTCCTGAACTAAAACCATTTGTTAGTGGATTTCCATCTGAACCGACATTTGTTGTTCCACTTATGCCATATAAGTCTTGTCCTGATCCAATAAAGCCACTTAGTGTAGCAGGATAATTAGCTGCGCCAGAATATGTTGGTAAAGTTTCGTTCTGTAAATAAGCTATTTCTACTTCATAATTTACTTCGTAATTTATATTAGAAACTTCTGAAGTTACTCTTGTTCTTAATGTGTTGTCTTTTTCTATTTTAACAAAAAACCTACCATCAAATTCAGCTCTATTTCTAACTTGCAAGTTTCTAAACTGCATAAAATATCTTATCTGATCAGGATCACCATCTACGTCTATATTAGATATTGTTATATCATCAGGATTTGGAAGTATAGTAGAAATCTTATCTAGCATGTTAACATCTGATTCTGTAAAAGGTTCACTAAGAACAAAACCACCGCCACCTGTGTAAGTACCTCCAGCGTCAGTAGGTGGAATTATAACTTTTGTAACTTCTTTAAAAGAGCTAGTTGCTTGGTGAACAGTGCCTCCAGCGTCAGTAAATCGACCTACTATTCTAACCTCAACTTGATCTGTAAAATCTTCTTTTTGCAAATTACCATCTTCTTCCCAATTGTTTGCATCTAATAAAACTTCAGTCTGCCCTACTATTTTTACTGGACTACTATTAGCAGGAGCATTACCATTTTGGTAAACATCATCCATGTTAAATTCAATAAGGCCAAAGTTAGACTTAATTGTTTTTATATAATCTGGAGCATCATTTGATATAGCGATTATTTTATATCTAACATCCTCATCAACTGGGTTTTGGCTACCATGTTCATTTTTTAGTATAAGATAAGTCTCTTCGTCAACTTTATTTCTATCAGCTGAAGGAAAAGAAAGCCAAACGCAATCATCTTTAGCATCATACCATCTGTCCATTATTAAATTATAGTATTCGCTAGATGTTTCTTTGACGTAGTATTTAACGTAGTGCATCCATTCTGGAGGAGTTGCGGCTATATCTTCCCAAGTTTGTTGTAATAAAAATTTATTACTTTTGCTAGATAAGTTTTTTTCTAAAGTAACATCACCAGTTACAGATTCTCCTTCGTTGTTTTGAAAGCCATTAGCTATAACACTTGTTTCTCTACCGTACTTATCACCGAAAACTAAACCCCATTTATAATTTCTTAAAGATTTTACAGATTTTTTAGGAACAGGAAAACTAACATTATTAGAAATAATAGTTTGCTTTAATCCTATTGGATCGGTTATATCATAGCCTTGTTTATAGTTCCCATATAAAATTCTACTACCTGTAATTTCTTGAGCAATAGCTGATTTAGGGACATTATCCCAAGTTCTAAGTATTTGATTAGACGGTAGCACTCTGTGTATTAGCTCTGAAGTTATTTTAACAGAGCCATTATTATAGTTTTCAGAAAGATTAAAATCAAACCACTCTAAATCTACTTGCCTTGTTACAGTTTTTATTACGTATACATTAGCATCATCAGTTGTTTTCCATAGTATATCTACAGCTTTAACATCACTTGGTTTTAAGTTTGGACTAGTTGGGATAAAGCCAGTAACAATCAAGCTTCTTAAATTATTTACCATGCCTTTATTATAACCTTTACTAGGATTATATAAAAAATCTCCTGGTAAAAAAGCTAGCTCAGACCATGGTGAAAAAGAAGAATATTCGTTATCTTCATATTTATATCTATAAGCAACTCTACCAAACTTAGTTTCAAATATAGCTTTTCTTTGTTCTAAATTAACTTCCCAATTAGTAATACCAACGTTATTAACTAAATCTGGATCTACTAAAATTAAATCAATTGTTATTTCACCTGAAGATAAATCATCTGTAGATATAACTTTAGCTCTTATTACTAAAGGATTTAAATCAGAGTTTGTACTAGTAAAAATTAATATATCGTTAATTAATATATCGGCCTCCGCTGGAACATCAGTTATTACAAAGTTGTCTCCGTTCTGTGGCAAAACAGCCCCTTCAGGAAAAAAATCAAAACTAATATTAAACTCAATTAAACCCTCTCTATCAGTATCTCTCATATACAGTATTGGAGCTGATTTAGGTGCCTTTTTAATTACAGTTATGTTTTCTTTAAGAACATCGTCTGTCGCGACAGTATCTATTTCACTGACATTAACAAACTCCGCGGCATCATCATTAATTTGCGGGTTTTTTACAAAAAGCTTAGTATGTGTATCAAAGAAACTTGTTAGAGTATTTTCTTTAGTACCTAATCTAGATCTTTCTATGTTTATTCTTTTAGGCTCAGTAGCACCATCTGTATAAAATAATAAATCACCTATAACATTAGCACCAGTAATTATCTTATTATACGGTAACTGCAATACTCTTTCTTGAGATATAAAACTAATAGCAACTGTACCACTTAAAGGATTTTGTTGATTAGTTCTTAATACTATTTGTGGCGCTTCACTTGTGTCTATAGAAACTATTTCACATCCGATATCTGTTTGGTCTGTATCGTTAAAAATTAAATGTTCACCACTTGAATTTACAGCGTAGACACGCATGCCAACTCTGATATGATCACTATTAAAAGTTTGAGTATTTGCAGTAAGTGATATAGTGTTATAGTTTGTGGTAGTAAAATCACCTGCAAAAAAATCTGTTAAACCCCCTGTAACAGCTATTTTATCTACAAAAATAGGTGTGCAAGAACCATCTGACTTTACCTCTAATATAGAATCAGTCCAGTGAGTTAACGGTTTTTCTTCTTCCGCTGGATCTAAAGGTGGTTTACCTTTAACATTGTGAACTAAAGGTGCTGCTAAAAAGAAAAAAGATCTATCATTTTTTTCATCACTAACGCTACCTACTATTTTAGATCCACCAGCATCTTGGAAAGGATCTTTAGTAATATTTATTTTATTTAAACCAGTTACCTCTGAATTACCTTTTATATTTTGTACAGCACCAGCGTCACCCACGCTATCACCATCACCATCAGTAGTTCTAATTTGTATGTTTAAAGCTTTTCTATATTCGCCGTTAGGAACAAGTCTTTCATCAAGATCTTTGTTCATTTTACCGGCAGTAAAAGTTCTTTTAATTTCCGGCATAACTATTTAATTTGTTTACCCATGCCTTTAAGTACTTGAGTAAATTCTTCTATTTTAATATTTGACAATCTTATTTTTGCTTTTCTAGTTTCAGCAAATCTTTCTTTTTTAAATCTTTGTATTATAAACGGTGGTATGTTAGATCTTGTAGATAATACTCCATAAGCTATATGTTTATAGCAGGCTTCTTCACAAAACTTATGCACAACCATTTCAGAGTCTGTGCCTAAACCATCGCTAACATAATGAAGTGTTACTGTCTTGCCCGCTAAATCAGAATTAAATTTTATTAAACCTCTTAATTGATCAATAAAAAAAGTACCGTTTATTTGAGCGAACTGTGGTTCTAAACCATATCTTCTTCCTTCTGTGCTTATCTCAACATCAGTAGTATAGTTTATATCGTATAATTGTAAATCAGCTGGAGTTTGATTAGTAAAGTTTTCAGATGTATTACTAGGTGTTTGTTCTGTTAAGTTATCACCTGTAAACTGATATACGCCATCTGCGTTTTGAGTTATAGCAAATGGGTCAGAAGTTTTTCTAGCTGGATATATAACTCTTTCTAAGCCATCATCACCAACTCTGCAAACCTTTATATAATTAACATAGTCTTGAGGCAGTATCATAGACAACGTGTTTGGTACTTCTATTTCTTGAGATTTAAAAGATCTTAATACGTCGTATGATAATTCTTGTATCGCACGCATAGCATGAAACTGAACATCAGTTCTACTAACTTTAGATATTATTTTATTTTCACCAACATAAGCAAACATAAAAGCGTTTATTATATTTTCTAAAGTAGTAAACTGATAATTACCATAATTAGCAGAGTTACTTGAATCGTAATATTGGTTTTGTGTTGTTCCGTCTAATAATCCCATAATTAACTATTTTGTTGTTGCTTTGTTAATTGAGTATCGGCTGTAGCAGCTTGATAAACATCAGGTTGTTTTATTATTACTCCAGCTAACATTAATATTCTTGAAACTAAATTCTCTTCTTCACTTGCATGTAGCTCAAAGTTTTGTGCATCGCTTGCTCCAGAGTTATATAAAGCTTTACCATTAACTACAACGTATGTCCAATTAGGCGCTACAGGTCTTTTATAATAACTAACTTCAAAAGTGGTTGATTCTGTAGGAGCTGGATGTATAGTAACAACACCGCTGTCTTCTCTTACGAACGTAGATCTAGTAATTGTAGCTTTTGTTAAAGGATTATTTTCAGTGTATGATATTTCACTTTTGTTTAATTGAGTTACTTTGTTTCCACCTCTAGTAATACCTATTATTTTAAAAGTATTTGCTGGCAAATTAAGTGAAGCTGTAGACGTCGTAGCATCTTCATCAACATGGAAAGGGTGTAATTTTTCTTCAGTCATTTCTACTTCATCAGCGTAAGAAGCTTGACTATTGGGTTTTCTTTGAGCCATTTTAATTGTATGAAAATAATTATTATATATTTCCATCTGTGCTTTATCTGCTAATAAATTAAACTCCTGAGGCGTTATATAGCCTCTCTGTTCTTTATTAGCTATAGCTAAAACCTTTTGATATACTCTGTTTATTTCTACTGCCATTTGTTTCTATTTTACTATAATATAGTTACATAATAAAGTGAAAGGTTAGCCCTAAATAAAAATAGCCACCCGTTAAGGTGGCTATAGTTTTGTAGTTTGAACTTACTAGTTTATTCTTTTTTCTATATTAGAATAAATTTCCATACCTTCATCAGTTTTAAACCAATGAGCTAAAGCTGTATATGGATGTTCATCAAAAGGAACTGTCATTATTTTTCTATTAGTTGACGTCCACATAAAGTGTCGCTGATCATCTGATAGTTTAATAATATTTTCTTCAACAGCTTTAATACCAAAGTTTCTAAGCTGAACATTATCATCGCTAGCTAGTTCTAAAAATAAAACTGGATTTTTTCTAGCAAACAATAATAAGTCTCTTCTTAATTCTTTAGAACTTAATTGATTTACTTTTGATCCAACCTCAACTCTCATAATAGCTTCTATCATATCAATATCCATTTGCCTAGCCATTAGTATTGCATCAGCTTCCATTTCAAGTCTATCTATATCATCTTCAGCTATAGCTACAGGTTTAAACTCGTAGAACAAAACGTTTGCTTGTGGGTGATATAATGATAAAAACTTTTGTAAAGTAGTTTGCTCTTTAGGTACAAACAAACTACCGCTTCTAAAAATAATATGCTCAAGTCTTTGCTGTCCTACCATTTCATCAACAAAAACTGTTTTTTGATTTTGACAATATTTTATTTCTCTTTCATAACCCTTTTCTGCGTCAAACCAAAATAAATTAGAAGCTCTAATAGAGTATGATAAAGGTTTTTTATTTCCTTTTAAATAGTAAATTCTATCTTTTATTTCCCAAGTATTTTTTGGTTTAGCTTTTATTTTAGGAGCTTCAACCTTTGGTTGTTCTTTTACAACCGGCTGTTCTTTAACAGCTATTGTTTCTTCAACTATAGGTTCTTCAACCTTAGTTGTTTCTTTTTTCTTTGCCATAATATAATATAATAAAAATTAAAAAAATATAAGGGCGATACTAGACCGCCCTTATAAATAAATAGTCTTACTTCATCAACATAAAGTTGTTTGCACCTTGAGTGATTAAACATCTTTCAGTTAAGAAGTGTAACTGCATTGCATCTAAAGCAGCTGTAGCAGCTCCAACAGAACCAGTAACCCAAGTTTTCATTCTTCGGTCATCAGTTGAAGAAGCTCTATATCTAACGTGTAAGAACGGTCGCTTTAGGTTTTTACCTAATTGCTGATCGTATACAGTAGATGTACCAGCTGGAATCATAACTCCTCTAATTGCATTAGCAGTATTAGCATCATTAATACTTCCTCTTGTAGCTTTATCATTTAAGTATCTAAAATCAGACTTGTAGAAGTCGTAAGAACCTCTTCTAAATCCTGAGAAACCTAAATTTAATGCCATGTCTTCGTCGTTGTCAAACACTCCATAAGAAGTACCTCCAGCTCCATAAGAGTTCATTGAAGCAAGCATATCGTCCATAGCTAAACTAGTAGCTCTGTTAACAAACATCATGTATTCTTCAATAGCACCTTGCTTGTCAAACTCAGCTAGTATAGCATCGAACTCAGCTAAATCAGTAGCAGCATTAACGCCGGTTACGCCAGTAGTAATGTTACCTCTTTTTTCAATAGCTGCAAATAAACCTTCTGTACCAGTGGTAGCAACAGCTGTGTTAGCTCCAGTTAATCCTAGAGCATTATCAACAAAGTCAGTTCCTGGAACACCAAGCTCTGATTCTAGCATTGCCATTTCAACATAATCGTTAAATCTAGCTCTAGTATCAGCTTCAGCTTTTAAGTACCAAAGATATCCACCTTGTCCTGATTCAGAAGTTACTTCGATCCAACCAATTCTTGAAGCGTCTGATCCAGATACTTCGTAGTAATCTTTCATAATAATTGGTTTATTAGTAAAAGATTTAAATTGTGGTTCGTTAGCACCTCTACTTGTTGCAGTACCAGCAACGCCATAAGCTTTACCTTTTGCAAACTCAGAACCATAAACTAGTACAGTTATAGATTTATTAGTAGAAGTATCAGCAAAACCTATATCACCTAACGTAGCTTGTGATCCATAAGGAGCAACAGATATTGTGTGAGTACTAACATCATAAACTAGCGCCTTACAAACTCCTTCAGAACTAGAAATAATAACAGTGTCATTTTCTCTAATACCGTGAGTAGTTAAACCGCCGGTAACATCCTCAGCTTCATCTATATCAGCTTGAATTTTTATAGTACCAGCACTTTGAGTACCACCTGTAGCGTTTACTAAAACACCTTTGTAAGATAAATGTAACCTACCTTGCTCTGACCAAATAACTTGATCTGCAGTCATAGGCTCTTCTGCGCCGACTTGAGATAAGAAACCTGATATAGTTCTCGGTCCGAAAACTTCAGCTTCTTGCTCCATTAAGTCTGGCACGTATTGTTGACCCCAACCATCCGTAGATGAAAGGTCTAAGTAATTAGTTTCTAACGTTTGCTTCTTTGGAGCAGGCACGCTATTTAACCCATTACCTGGATTTGAAATTGCCATAATTATAAATTTTTAAAGTTAATTTTTCTTTCTAATTTTAAAAGATCTATTTCTAATATCAGAAGAAGAATCACCTATAACCTTATACTTAACGCCCCCAACGTTAACTTCGCCGTGTGTTTTTCTAGGTTCTAAGTTTATATTTTTATCTTTAGCAACTCTATCTTTTATAGCATCAGCTTTACCTTGCTCATAAAAATGTTTAGCAATAGTATCAGCATTCATAGCTGTAAATAAAGATTTATGATAACCCGCAGTGTCTTCAATAGTTTTATTATCTTCGCCTACAAACTTGTTGACGAAATTATTAAGATCGCTTTGTGTTGTTTTAACCTTATCAACATCTTTAACGTTAAACCTATATTTCTTATCTCCAACATTATATTCAAAACCTTTGAACTGGTCGTTAAAAAGATTATTAGTTTTATTTAAAAATGTTCTTTTATTTGCTTCAGATACCTTCTTTTGATTCTCTTGATCTTTGTTGTATCTATTAAAAAAATCTATAGCTTTCTGCTGCTCACTAGTGAGTTTGCTTCCAGCTTTAATTTCTTCATAGTATTTAGACTTTTGCCCGTCTAAGTAGGCTCTAGCCTCGGCAACTTGCTCTTTGAGGGCTATTTCTTTTTTACGCTTAGTTCTTTCGTCATCTAATTCTTCATCAATACCAAACATATCTTCCATTAAAAAACTTCGCTCTTCGTTATTTAAATGAGATTTAGTAGATTTATAATACTCGTTTAATACATCAGTATCATCTAACTTAGATATATCTCTATTTAAATTAACATAGTCTTGTATGTCACCACCTGTTTCGTCCATAAAATCTACAAGCTTCTGTATGTTTTCTGGTAGTGGTTTGCCTGTTTGTTCAGCTTCTTCAACAGCTTCTTCTACAGCTTCTTCTACTTCTTCAACTGTTTTATTTTCAATAACTTCTTCAACAACTTCCTCTATAGTAGGTTGCTCTTCATTAGTTTCTGTTGTTTTAGCCTTAACATCTTCTTGTGGCGTTTCAGCTTTTTCAGTTTTCTCATCTTGAGTAGGTGGTTTATCTAAGTCTATTTTAGTAACGCTAGGATCTTCATAGCTATCAAACTTAGATATAAATTTACCATCTTCATCTCTTGGTTGAGTTGTTTTTTCATTTACAACCTCTTCAATAGGTTGCTCAGTTGTTTCTTCAACAACTTCTTTATTTTCTTCTGCCATAATAAAATTTTATAAAATATTAAATATTAAGAGTCGAACCTATCTAAGTCCACTCCTCCTGTAAGTATATCATTACCTGATGATTCAAATTTATTAAACGAGTCACCCTGTTTTCTTTGCTGTATCATTTCTTTTTGATGCATAGCCTGCTGATCTACCCTTTTATCTTTTCTATCTTCTCTTTCAGTTTCACTTTGTTTTCTAGTTTGTAACTCTAACTCTTTCATTTTAGAATTTAAATCAAACTCAAACTGCATCAAATCTTTTTTAGCACTAACTTCATTTTGTAAAAACTGAGACTGAAGCTGACTCTTTGTTTGCTCTAGTTGTATTTCACTTTGAGACTTTGCTTGCATTTTTTGCAACTCCATTTCAGCAGCCACTTGTTGCGACTGTTGATTAGCTTGAGCTTGAGCCTGTATGTTTTGTTGTTGTATTGCTTGGTCTCTTTCTATTTTCTTTTTTCTTTTAACTTTAAGTAATTGATTTGCTAGCTTAATATTTCTAACCTCTCTTAAGTCTATAGCATCATCAATATCTAAGGTTTTTTGTTGCAATGCCATTTGTATATTATTTTCTAATATAGCTTTTTCTTCTTCATCTGGCAATAGTTCTATAAATATACCAAAGTCGTGAAGGTATAATTCTTTTAATTCTTCTAGCGTAGCAACATTATGTGCACCAATAGAATTTATAAAAGCATGTTTTGTTGGAGAGTACTCAACTATATCAGCTATTCGCAAAGATAAACACTCAGCAGCTTCAGCAGTTAAAAACAACATTGATTGTAGTATGTGTCTTGTTGCTGTGTTAGAGTTTGCTGCTGCTAATTTTTGCACACCAACTAAAGCGTTTTTATCTGGCAAACTACCGTCTCTAGCTTCATTTAAACCGGTTACGTCTCTAATCATTTGCATGTAGTAGTTGTAAGTAGTTATTAAACTTTGTATCTTACCACCATTAACATTATTATTTATTTGTTGTATTGGCACTTTACCAGGATTCATATCACCGTCTTGAGTAAAGCTTCTACCTATGACACTACCAGTCTGGAAGAACATGTTTAAAGCTTCTTGCGGATTGTAGTTTGTTCCATTACCTAAATCTATTTCAGCCAAACCATCAGCATCTAAGTAAACACCGTCTGGTACCATACGCGCCATTACTTGCTGTAACTTTAAGTGTGTTAGTTGTATCATATCAGCAAAGCTAGTTATTCTACCAACAATAGACTCTATCCTATCTTCATACATCCTTGGTGCTGTTATTTGATAATTCATTTTAACGCTACCAAAATTAGAATCAGATCGCATCATATTAGGACACATTCTCCACTCTAATAATTTTTCACAACCTAAAACAAAAACACCTTCGTATAAAGTTTCAATAACTCTTTCAAGCTTTCTATACTCACCATCCATACTAGCAGGCGGATTAAAGCCGTCGTCTTTTTCTATAACTTTTTCTCCACCAGCTGCAGTCGCTTTTAATTTATAAACATTATTCATATGTGTTTTAAAATTAAAATACAATACTTCTATTCTATTTCTATCGTTATCGTATTTTCTTGATGGAGTTTTGTAATGGTTGCCACCAGACTTGCTAACTATTTCTTCTATTTCAGATTCTGTTAATCCTGGAAATTGTTTTACAAGCTCATTAATTGGTATTTCTTTTACTTCACCAACATAATATATATCGTCAAAGTAAGGTGAGTCTGTATGTGAGTAAACTAAATCGGCTGGATCAACATATTTAATTCTAGCGCCATCACTAAAATCAAAAGTTGTTTTAGTAGCAGCTATACCTAAAACAGTTAAATCATATAAACATCTTCTTCTTACTAAATCATAATCACTAGCTTCCATCAAAGTGTTTATAGCTTGCTCTTCTGCTATCTCAACAGCTTGCTTGTAATTTAACTGCATGTGTAAAGCTAGTTCTTCTTCTGTGTCTGGTAAAGTTTCTGGATTATTTTCGTTTAACTCCATACCAAATAAATCTTTAGCGCTCTTATCAAACTCTCTAGCTCGCATATCTCGAAGCATAGATTCCATGTATTCAGTTCGTTTACTAATACCAAACTCGTCTTGAGAAAAAGCACTTATTTCGTAATTTCTTTGAGCCATGCCATTTACCACTATATCAACAAACTTAGATATAACAGGTACTGGCTTCCAATCTAAATTTAAATAAGATAAATCACCGTTTATAGATAATTCGTTTTTGTACTTTTGTATCGGCTGTTCACCTCTAGCATATAATCTTAATCTATGAAAATTGTTTTTGCTATTATCATATTTAGATGTAGTACCTGAAAACCACTCGTGTTTTATAGCTTTTGCTATTTTTAAACCGTATTCTTCACTTAGCTTTTCCATATCGCTAACTGCTTGCGATGGAAAATATATAGAGTAATCTGATATCATATTTTATTCTTAATTATCTTTGATGTAATTCCTTTATTATTAAATTTAGATATATTTAAATTTAACGGTTGTCTTTTTTGTTTTGGATTAGGTCGGTATAAATGTCTATTGCAAGCCATTATAGCTAAACCAGAACTTATTGAAGCATCATGTTTTGTTCTTCTATTTATATCAAACTTAGACCAATCATTAAGTGTATTGTTAAAATACATAGTTCCATAAGTTCCGTCTTGTAATAAACCAACATGATCGTTGATATACATTTCAATAGCAGCTGCATGAGCTTGTTTTATATCTTCACTTGAGTTTGGTATACCACCAACTTCTTTTTCAGACGTCGAAAGCTTGTTCCATATTTTATCTGGCCTGTTCATGCTAAAGCCTCTATAGCCTCTTCTTCGTAAATAGTATAATAATCGCGGCTTGTTATTTTCTGCAAGTATTGGCATGCCGTAAAATACTAAAGACATTAAAACGTCTTCAAAAAATATTTCAGCTGTTTGTGGTCTAGCTATATATTCTAAAAAGAACGTATTAGCTGGAGCATCTTCCATTGAAAACTTAGTTAAGCCGTGTAGAGCGCCTTTCGATCCTCTGTTATCTACAGTGCCAGATATATCATACGAGTCACAACCAAACGCGCCAACGTGCTCGTTGCCAGGATATTTAACTCCATTTTTTATTATTACATTGTTTTGCAACTTAGCGTTAGGTACCCAGCTTATAGCGAACCTACCATTAGGATCTGGATTAAAAACAACTCTTGTATCTTTAACACCATTAACCCATTGAAAGTTACCTAGCGTTAATACTGAAGAGCTTCTATTACCTTCGTTGTAATCTATTTGCTCGTATATTTTTATAAGATTAAACAGACTATTTTTTGTTTCATCTCTAAATGCGTGCTCTTCAGTTCTTGGAAACTGTCTATAAAATTCGTTTAAAGCATCTTGATCGTCTTTTAAACCTTCAGCCTCGTTTTGCCAATGATCTATTACGCCATAATCTATTTCTATTCCTTGTGGATCAAGTGCTGGTTCTTTAGGAGTATTGAAAACAGGCTGTCCGTATTCGTCAATGAATCCTTCGTAATTCCATTCCATAGGAATAAACAAAGAATATAATCCTGACTTAGTTTGTCCGTTTTTGTTTCGCTTGGTAACATCTGAGTCATTATATAAGTTTTTAAAGTTATCACCACCTTTTTCTAACGAATTACTAGTGCTACCCATCATACATTTACCAACAACTCTACTACCTAAACGCAAGCAAGTTTTTGTAACTCTCCAGTTATTTTTTATATTATCAGGCCTTTCCCACTTACCACTCTCATCATGAACTAGTAAGTTTAACTTCTCACCATCATAACTATTATCACCTGTATTTTTCCAGTCAATAGTAGTGTCAAGCCCTTCAACATCATCCATTTCTTCACGCTCACGTATTTTTTTACGTGTAAACTTTTTAGCTGGCACTCTATATGCGAGTTCGGACTTTGGCCGGTCCATACCGTCCTGTATTGGCTTGAAGAAGAAAGGATAATTTAAACTAATAGGTACTACTTTGTCTGTAAACATTTTTTTCGCATCAGCACCAGTCTTAGATAATATACCAAATCTACTATCACTAGCAAGCGTTGCTAAATTAACAGTTTCAGCTGAACTCATAAATGAAAAACCTGATCGTCTGTTTTTTAAATAGCACATACCGTAGCATCTACTATCAGCTTTACAAGCTTCCCAAAATATATAGAATAATCTATTTGCTTCTCTATAATCAGGTGCGCCTACATCTATTTTACTCCACTGTAAGTACATATAGTGCGTACCTGTTATATAAGTTGGTTTACCATTATTCATAAACCAAAAACCTTCTTCTCTTCTTTTAAACTCTTCGTCTATATAACCGTAATGCTCTTCTTTAAAATCAAGAGGATAGTCTTGCCAGTCAAATACTGTTTTAATTTTTTTAAACTCAGGCTTTACTGGAAACTGTTTCCACTTTTGCTCTGATTTATTCTTACTGTAACTGTATATATTACTTGGTTGTTTGGGTAAAGCTATATGTAAGCCTTGTATTTCTATAACGTCACCAATCATACCGGTTTTAGATATAACAACCACATTGCTTTCTTTGTTATATCCATACTCCCACTTCCTGCTCTTATTTAATCTTTTAATAGTATTTAACCTTATTGGTTCTACTATTTTATACAAGCTTTGTTCGTATTTCATTTTGACCTACCCTCTGCAAAACCTTTAAACGTAGTTTCTTTTTTTTCTTCAACTTTACCCTCAAGCATATTCTCTTCTTCGTTTATACGATTAAGTATTTCAAAAGCATCGAATATAGCTAACTTTTTTGTAGCAGCTGCATTTTTTAATCTATCAGCTGATATATCATCATCACTATCAACTATAGGTTCTTTAGCAACTTTAATTAGTTCTTCAACTGCTTTTTGCCCAGCTTGGATTATATTCTTCTTCGTTTCCTTGATATTCATATTTAATTGTAATAAATTTATTCATAACCCTATATAATCTTTCTCC
>Ga0070746_10000120_pt1 | contig 40220 bp, 43 predicted proteins | sample VirMetDEL_Mar_21_FD_77016 | JGI IMG/M metagenome (GOLD analysis project Ga0070746, IMG submission 77016) | Aqueous microbial communities from the Delaware River and Bay under freshwater to marine salinity gradient to study organic matter... | ecosystem: Environmental > Aquatic > Marine >...
CTCGATTCCGCTATTAAGGAAGCGACTTCCGGACTAGCAGCAAACCGCGACGAGATTTTGGGCGAGAAGAAAACTCTCCAACAGAAACTCGATGAAATGAGCCAGACTTGGGGCGACTATGATCCCGAAGCTGTCAAAAACATTATGTCGCGACTTGAAAACGACGAGGAAGCAAAACTCCTCGCAGAAGGCAAAACTGACGAAGTTATCGCTCGTCGCACAGAACGCTTGCAAGCGGACCATGCGAAACAGATCGAGAACTTGGAAACGAAACTTGCAGAAGCAATGGGCAACTACGATGGCGCTCAAAGCACTGTTAAGCAGCTCAAAGTTGAAGGCGGTCTCCGTCAAGCAGCTGTTGAATTAGGCCTCGTTCCGTCAGCCATTGAAGACGCGTTGTCGCGTGCAATGGGCGTCTTTAAGGTCGGAGATGATGGTTCACTTGTGCCTGAAAACTCAAGTGGTACTATTTATGGCAAAGATGGTAAGACTCCTATGAGCCCCGCTGAATGGCTCGAAACTATGAAAGAGACTGCACCACATTGGTTCCCAGCTCCTTCTGGTGGCGGTGCAGGCGGCGGGAACAATCGTGGCGGAAGTCACACAATTAGCCGCGCTGATGCGCGTGACGTTCAGAAATATCAAGCTGCTAAGAAAGCAGCTGCTGATGCTGGCGTAGCGTTGCAAATCGTAGCTTAATCTCGAACCGCCGCGCTGATGCGCGGTTCATTAAATCGCGCTTCGGCGCAAGGCAATCGAAAGGAAAATTACGATGCCAAATACTCTGGGTAACTACAATCCCGAGTTCTACGCTCAGGAGGCCCTGATCCAGCTCTACAAAGCGCTGGGAATGGCAGGCCGCGTTCACCGTGGTGCTGAGCAAGAACGAAATGGTTCAGGCAACCAAAAAGGTGACACGATCAACCTTAAACGCCCAACGAAATTCACCGCTCAAGAGCACGTCAAAGGTACGGGTTCAAGCGCGCAGGATGTTGTTGGCGAAAACGTTGCAATCAAACTGAACAACCACCAGGAAGTTAAGTACAAACTCACTGACCGTGAACTTGCTTATACGACCGAACAGATCATCACCGATCACATCACGCCTGCTGCTTACGCACTTGCAGACAAGATCGACCAAGACTTGCACGCGTTGGGTTCCAAAGTTGGTCCTAAAGCGCACATTTCTGGTTCGGCTTCAAGCGGCTTCATTACTGGTCCTCGTAAAGTTCTTCGGAACAACGAAGTTCCAATGGACGCTGGCATGATCCATTACCTTGTTGACTCCGGCATGGAAGCAGCATTCTTGGATCTTGGTATTTTCCACGAAGCACGTATCACAGGCGACGGTGCGAATAACGCTGCATTGATGAATGGCTCTTTGGGTCAACGATTTGGTGTTGAAGTGTTTGCATCGCAGAACGCTGACGTTGATATGAGCGCAATGAGTTCGACTGCTACTGCGTCTGACGCGTCAGGCGACAGTGTTGGTGCTGTTAACAACGCGAGTGGTTATGAAGCAAATGCGAACACAGTTGCTGTTGATGGTTTCACAGGTGTTGAAACTGTTCAAATTGGTGACACGTTCACAATTGCAGGCGACCCAACGGTTTACACGTTGACTGCTGACACTACGTTTGCAGCTGGCGCAGGCAACCTTGTGTTCTACCCTGACCTTCGTCGGAACACTGCAGACGACGCTGTTGTGACTTTCAATCAACTTGACGCAATTCAAGAAGCTGGTCACATCCGCAATCTTATGTTCCACAAAAATGCGTTTGCACTTGCATTTGCTCCTCTACCAATGACTGGTGACGGTCGTGGTGCGGAAATGGCAACTGTGACTGACGAGATCTCCGGTCTGTCTGTTCGTGCTCGTATGTACTATGACGGTGATACTGCTTCGAATTTCGTTGCACTTGATGCTCTTTATGGTACTCAGGTTCTTGACCCAATGCTCGGCGCGCAAGTGCTTCGTGCATCAACGGTCTATCCTGCGTAAGAAACAGCTTAGGCGGGGCTTTTAGTCCCGCCTATTTGCGTGTAACATTACCCGACATGAAAGGACAATGAAATGGCAAAAGACATGACCACTTATCCTGTCTCAAAAGGCAAGGATGGAAAATTCTTCGGTTATGCTGATGCGACTCAAATTGCGAAAAGCAAAGGCAAACTTAAACTGTTTGACCCAAGTGCAGCTGAGCGCGTGAAGATCGAAAAAGAAGTTGCTGCAGTTGAGGCGAAGGAAGCCGACACAGCAAGCAAAAAAGAAGAAGCAAAACAAGCTGGCGGTGCTGACGCATCAGCAGTGAAGAAAGGCCCCGCGTCTAAATAAGCACGCGCTGGTACTAATACCAGGCGTGTCTTAACGGGCACGCCTTTTTATTCCTGGAGGTAACATGGACGATCAAACTCAAATCAGCTTGACAAGGGCAGAACTAAAGTCGCTGCTTGAGGAGGCCGTCCAAGACGCTTTCACAAAAATGGGTATGGACGTTACCGACCCAATCGAAATGCAAAGAGATTTTCAACACTTGCGTGAGTGGCGAGTAGCTGCGGCAGCGGTTCGAAAAAAAGGACTTCTAACACTCGTCGGTATAATCGTCGCAGGATCAGCAGCTGCTTTCTGGTTAGGCTTCAAAGCGATGATGGTACCACCATCTTAATTATTGCTTGGATGCGTGACGGTCTTGAACTTAGTTATACGAACAAGATCAAAAGGATAACGTATGCCAAAAACAATAACAGTTACGCCTCAACAAACTTATGATGCGCTAGTCGACAATCGTGGTAACATGCGCGCAACTGCTCGTGACCTTGGCATATCTCGTGGTGCAGTAAAGTACCGACTTGATTGCGCTGCTCGTGAACTCGGACTTACTTTTGACAAACCAACGTCAGGCGGCGTAATTGCGCAGACAGCTGCGGTGAAGCGTCCTTTGCCTACCAAAGGCAAGTTGAAGAGTTACATCATTACAGCTGCACAAAACAACACTGACGTTCACACAGAGTTTTTCGTGAACCTTGTTGCATATGCAGAAGCTCTCGACGCAGAGCTTATGGTTGGTACATACTCCTACAATCGCGCGTCGTACTCTCAAAAATCAACGAAACGAAATCTTGGGCCCACCGAAGACGACAGGCAAGGCGATTGGTATGACCCAATCCTTACTCCTTACTTCTGTGACGAGACAGTTGAACTTGCACCGATGCTTGAATGGCGCGGTGAATTGAACATTCAGCCAACAGCAAAACGTCCTTTGACGGGGCTTGAAACTTATACACAGCGAAAATCCGGTATATTTCCTCACGCAAAAATTCAGCTCACTTCCGTCGCAGGAACAAAAGCCGACGGCGCAAAAATGAATTACACGACGGGCACAGCAACTATGCTGAACTACGTCAAGAAAAAAGCAGGGCTTGAAGCTGAATTTCATCATGCCTATGGCGCGTTGATCATCGAAGTTGACCATCTTGGCGACTGGTTCGTCAGGCAGTTACACGCTGACACTGATGGTAGTTTCTACGATATTCCCGACCTTGGTCAAAAAGGCGCTATCATTGTAAAAGATGGCGAAGTTAAGACAAATGGTGTTCCTGTTGAAGCGATCAACTGGGGCGATATTCACACAGAAGTTATTGACCCTGAATGTAAGGCCCTTGCTTTTGACAAAGGTGGAATGCTTGATTCTTTGAAACCAAAGCACCAACTTGCACACGACATTATTGACTTCGCAGTCAATAAAGGTCACCATGATCGTCACAACTCGCACATGCGCTTCCGCAAAAAAGTTCTTGGTCAGACAAACGTCCGTTCCGAGGTTGAAGGCGTCAAGAGTATGCTTGATTATATGCGCCGCGACTGGTGCTTGACTGTTGTTGCAGACGCAAATCACGATAGGCATCTCGAACGTTGGTTAAACGAGAATGATCATCGTCACGACGACACGAACGCAATCTTCATGCTTGAGTGTGAACTCGACTTCAGGCGCGCTATTGAGAAAGACCCAAAACGTAAATACTTATTCCTTCATGAAGCTTTGAAACGAATGGGCCTGCCAAACGATGACTTATTCCTTCATGCCGATGACCAGTTTGTCATCTGTCCTGATGAAGGTGGTGGGATCGAATGTTCACTTCATGGTGACATAGGACCTAACGGTTCACGCGGATCACCAATTGGTCTCAGTAAGATGGGTCGTCGTGCGAATACAGGTCACACGCACTCAGCTTGTATCTTAGACGGTCTCTACGTTGCGGGCACGTTATCATTGCTTGAACAAGAATGGAACGTTGGTCCCTCGTCATGGTCACATTCGCAAATTGTTACCTATCCAAACGGTAAACGCACCATTGTGACTTTTTATAATGGTAAGTGGCGTGGCAACACCTAATTCAATCAATAACTAAGTTATTTCTCAAGTCGTTTCATCGTTGATGCTTGGCATTAGATGCCATAGGATCGCAACGACGAAAGGACTTTGTTATGACGTTGACCGTAGGAACTGATGCTTATTTTACGCTTGATGGCGTGCGCGCATTTTGGGCAGCTCGCGGCGATACAGCATGGGCAGCGCTTTCAGATGCAGATGCAGAAGTTCACATTCGAAAAGCAACAGATTGGGTTGATCGAAACTTTGAATTTATTGGTGACAAAGCCACTGGAATACAAAGATTAAAATGGCCACGTCGTTATGCAGAAATAGAAGGTCATGCGGTTGACGAAACAACTATCCCTTGGCAAGTAGAAGAAGCGACAGCACACGTTGCAGAGCTTTATCGTGCGGGAACGTATGACCTAGAAGGCATCTTGACTGACGATGCCGCTGCAATCTCAATGCAGAAAGTTGACGTTATCACTGTTCAGTATGACACGTCAAAACGTCTTCAAGGCGCGGACATTCCTTCACACGTTTACGAGCTGTTAAGTTCAGTGACAAGAAACAATAGTGGAGGGCTTAAACGCGCATGACGTTTTACACTGGCCTACGCGATGATACTGCAGGACCTTTGATTGACCAGTTTGGTCAGTCAGGGACTTATCGCGTTCATGCAAGTGAGAGTTACGACAACGCGACAGGAAAAACGACAAAAGGAGCGCCAACTGACACAGCAGTAAAACTGCTTGAACTGAAAGGTGCCGGTCCTCGACAAGCTCAGGAGTGGAGCGAAGACGTTGCGAGTATGATGCGGACGGTTGTTTTGCTCTCAGCGAAGGAATTTGCCGCTGAAGGCGTGACACCTGAAGTTGATGAAGTGTTAATTTATGCGGGAAAAGAAAATAGGATTTTAGGAATTAAAGCTGTTGCTCCTGGCGGTGTCGCGGTGATTTACAAAATGGCGGTGCAATATGCCTAAAGGTTTATCTCCTCGACAATTCGCTCTTGATTTGAAAAAGTTTGGTAAGGTCACTCGTGATCAAGCAAGATTGATTTTTCAAAAAATTGTTCTTGACCTCGACACACGAATTGTTCTTGGGACTCCTGTTGACGAAGGTGTTGCTAGAGGTAACTGGTACCCATCTGTCAGTCAACCGTCTAACAACGTGTCACTAGGAACAGCTGACAAGTCTGGTAACAAGTCAATCAGCGCGGCTGCAAGTGTGGCAGGAAGCTTGAAATTAGGAGACGTTGCTTGGTTCACAAACAACCTACCTTACATTTTGCCTCTTGAAAATGGTCATTCTGGTCAAGCACCTGAAGGCATGGTGGATATAAATTTAAACGCAGTTGCTGCTCAGTACGGTGGTAAAATAACACGATGACTTATGCTGCTGCAAACGCTGCAATTCGATTGCGATTTGAAAATGAGTGGGATGACGCTACTCCTGTTCAAATGCCAAATGTAAAGTTTAACACACCTGATACTGAGTGGGTGCGTTTAAACGTTGCACAAGCGTCTTCGAGATGGGCATCATTTGGTGACCCGGATAACAACACCGAGAGAAATCTCGGACAAGTCATGGTTCAAATCTTCACGCCTTCGGGCGAAGGAGAAGGCCGTGGTTTAGAGCTTGCTGATCAAGTAAGAAGCATTTTTCGCTCGTGGCGAGATCCTGCTTCGGGTGTGCGGTTTCTGGTACCGCCGTATGCTCGGGTGATTGGCGTAGATAAGAAATGGTATCAAATAAACGTTGTCGCGCCATTCCAGTTCGACGACTTCACCTAACGGGAAAGGAGAATCCCAATGCCTGATTTTGGCACTTCCAATCGGGTGGCACTCCGTCAGGTCGCTGAGTCGACTTGGGGTGACACTCCCGCGACTCCGACATTTGATGCAATTCGCTTCACATCGGAATCACTGAACTACAACGCAGATTTCATCACGTCAGAAGAAATTCGCGCTGATCGAATGACACCAGACACTATCCAGGTTTCCAGCCAAGGCGCAGGAGACATCAATGGTGAATGGTCTTATGCAACTTACGACGCTTTCATTGAAGGCGCGATGTACTCAACGTGGGCTGAAACCGGAACAGCACAAGGTCCTGACACAACGATTGCTATCGTAAAATCAGGCGGCTCGCCCAACACTTGGACACTGACAGATTCTGGTAGTGGTTTGGCATCAAACTCGTGGGTTGTTGGTCAGTTTGTAAAAGTGACAGGCTTTTCTACTGCAGGTGATTTCTTTGCTGAGATCACGTCAATTGCTGCAGGAACGCTCGGTATTCAGCCGCTTACGGACGTTGCTTCGGAAGCTGCTGGCGACTCTGTTACCATCACGCCACTTGATTACATTCGTAATGGCACGACCAAGAATTCTTACACAATTCAAAAGTCGTTCAGTGATCTCGCAACTCCTGAATTGTGGAACTTTACTGGTTCACGAATTTCAACATGGAGTCTTGAGCTAGCTACTGGTTCGATTTTGACAACGACTTTTGGTGTCATGGCAAAAGACGGTCAAATGACTGAGACGCAGTTCGCAGGTGCGACGATCAACCCTGCAAACACGAACACCGTCTTGAATGCTGTTGACAACGTTGCTGCTATCGTGTTTGACGGCGATCCAGGTGGCTCGACGTTCTATTTCAACTCTTTGTCGATCAGCCTCGACAACGCATTGCGTGGTCAGGAAGCAGTTGGTACACTCGGGCTGATTGGTGTTGAAGCAGGTCGATTGTCTTTGACTGGCTCAATTGAACTTTACTTTGAGAACAGTTCACTATTTGATAAGTTCCGTGCCGCGACAGCATTCGGTTTGTCATTCTTGGCTCAAGACACATCTGGTAACGCGTATGTTGTGACGATTCCGCGTGCAAAGTACACTCAGATGGAAATCGTTGCAGGTGGTCTTGATCAAGACATCTTTGCGTCTGCGCAGTTCGAAGCGATCATCAACACTGCTGGTACTCACCAGTATCAGATCAGCCGTACTTAACGGTACCGAAGTGCGCACAGCGAGAGGGGTAGTCGGGTCTCCCCTCTCGCATCTTGTTCTTGTATTGTATAAATTAGAAAGATTGCTTATCTTGGGGTTGTCATGCTACCCGACCCTTAAGAAAGGATTTTTAATGACTGACCTGAAATTTGATATTAACGATTTTCGTCTCGATGACGAAGCCGTGGAAAACGGTGTGTGGGTTGACTTCGGCGGTAACGCTGCTTTTAAACTCGCGCCTTTCGACAATCCTTCATTTGAAGACGCTTTCCGTAAAGCCAACAAACCTTACCAAGATCTTGGCAAGAAGCCAACAACCGAAGAACAAGAAACGATCATGTGTCGCACAATGTCACAGTTCATCGTTCTTGATTGGCGTGGTGTTTTTGATGGCGACAAAGAATGGAAGTTCTCACCCGACAATGCTTTCCGTCTTTTGACTGAACTACCACGCATTCGCGCGCGCATCATTATCGAAGCGCAGAACCTCGAAAACTTCAAAGCGAAAGCTCGCGAGGAAACCGAGGGAAACTAAAAAGCTGCGTCGTTTGGGAAATGAGCTACGGCGACAGGATCGCCGTACTTCAAAAAATTGCTGAACGTTCTGGAAAACTTCCTAGCGCATTAGCAAACAGACCAGTACCTTCAACGCACGCAGCACCTTATTTCGCCGCTTTCAAAAGGTTACACTCTTCGCGTATGATGGGAGGTAACGGCACACCGTCTGGGATTGCTCTGTCAGAGATCGAGTCCTACGCACGCATGTTCAAGTTCGATAGTCTAGAGGACCGTTTAGATCTTGTCCACTATGTGAAAATCTGCGACGACGCCTGGTTAACTGAGGTGAACAAGCGGAGAGAACCAATTGCCAACGCAAGAAAGCACGCTCCGGGTAGGCGTCGATAGTAAACCAATGATTGACGGAGCCCGCAAAGGTGAGCGGGCTCTTGAAAAACTTGGTAAAAAAGGTGAAGACCTTGGCGCTACCTTTGACAAGATAAACAAACGAACAACCTTGTTGACGAATGTCTTCAGGGGTTTAGTTGCTGTTGGCGTTGGTAAATTTTTCTTAGACGCAACTCGTGCTGCGGGAACGTTTGAAACAAAGATGGCCGAAGTGTCAACTTTGGTAGACACAGCAGTGTTCGATTTGAACAGGCTTGAGGATGCAATCCTCAGTCAATCGCGTGCATTCGGTCAATCGCCTGTGCAACAAGCAGCGGCTGCTTATCAAATCATTTCAGCTGGTGCAGGAACAGCCACTGAAGCAATTAGTCTTCTTGACGCTTCAAACAGACTAGCAATTGGTGGTGTCACCGACGTGGCTACCGCTGCCGATGGTTTGACGTCTGTTCTGAACGCATACGGTATGGAGGCTTCAAACGCGTCAGACGTCAGCGACGTTTTGTTTGTCGGTATGCGTGCTGGTAAAACGACAATCGGAGAACTTGCAGGTTCACTTGGTAACGTCGCACCTTTGGCTGCGCAAGCGGGTGTCAGTTTCGACGAACTTGTTGCATCAATCGCAGCGTTGACAAAAGGTGGTATTGCAACAAGACAAGCGGTCACTGGTGTTCGTGCAATCTTGGCGGCTGTAACCAAACCGACACAAGAAGCCTCTGACATGGCTAAACGTCTTGGTATAGATTTCAATGCAGCAGCACTTCAATCAAAAGGATTTGCTGGATTCATGGATGAAGTTGTCAGAGCAACTGGCGGTTCATCTGATGCAATGGCACAACTGTTCGGCGGTGTTGAGGCTCTTGTCCCAGCACTTGCACTTGCAGGACAAGCTGGCGTTGACATGAACAAAATACTTGACGACATGAAAGAGCGCGGAGGAGCAACTCAAGAAGCGTTCGACAAAATGACGAACACGTTCGAGTTCCAAGGAAACCGTCTACGTCAAAGTTTGATTTCTGTGATGATCCAGCTCGGATCAGTCATAACCTCGGTACTAACTCCCGCGATAAAATTTCTTGCTGACAATTTCGACGCGCTAAGTCGCTTTGTTGTTATTGCTGCCGCGGGTTTCAGTGCGCTGTTGATCCCGTCGCTTTTCGCTATGATACCGGCTATTGCGTCAGTAACAGCAGGACTGCTTGCTATGGCAGCTGCTTGGCTTCTAACGCCGTTCGGTCAAATTGCAGCATTGATCATTGGTGTGTCAGCTGCACTCGCATATTTCGGTGACACTAACGTTGAAGTCGCTGGTCGTGTTGCAACTGTTTGGCAGGTTTTCCAAGCTGTGTTGTTGACTGCAGGTCAATATTTTAAACAATTGTTTGATATTGCGGTCGCTGTTTGGCAAGGCATCATAAATGGTTTAGGAGAACTTGCGGGTAAAGCCGGTGAGATTTTCACGCGTATTCTTGACTGGGCGGTTTCAACTTGGACAGGTGCTGAAACTACTGCAGGTGAATTTTTCACAAGCATAAAAAACAAGTTGACTGAATTTCTTTCGAATTGGGGAATCTCACTTGATACTGTGGTTGGTTGGATAAAGGCGGGTGTAAATACCTACATTGGTCTTTACGTTGGATTCCTAAGCGCAATCAAACCTATCATCACAGAAGGCATTCCTGCCTTGTTCCAACTTGCAATGGCGAAAGCCAAGAACCTTGCAATCACAGGTTTGCAGAACATCATTAACGTGTTTGTTCGCGGACTTGGTGGACTAGGAGACGCACTAGATTTGATTCCGGGTTTTGATGGGATTGGTGACTCAATTCGTCAGTCGTTAACTGTTGACTTCAGCGATTTGAAAGCTGACACAGCAGACCTGCAAGCTAATCTTGAAGAAGCGGGTTCACGTATTAGCAGCACGTTTGGTGAAGCTCTAGAACGCGATTATGTAGGAAGTTTCGGTGAAACGCTTTCTATGATCGGAACAAAGCTTTCAGATGATCTGGGTTCAAACTTGGACGGTGTTACGAAGAAGCTCGACACTACAGATCAGGTTCAAACTAAGTTAAACACAACACTTGACTCTGGTGCAGCAAAAATCACTGCGCTAGGCGACGCATCAAAAGAGTCTTCAGACAAACTTGACGAGCTAAAAAGAAAACAAGAGCAATATATTGAAGGGCTTGATTCTGAGTATGAGCGTATTCAAGCGAATAATGGGGGTGCTCGAGAACAAGTTCGTGCTTGGTATCAAGAACAGTTAATTACGTTAGACAAACTTGGTTTGAAATATGAAGACTTCTCATCTAGAATAGAAACTATTTTCGATGATAGAATGTCAAAAGCAAGAGAAAAAGATCTTGCTAACGCTGAGGATTGGGCTTCTGGAGTAAAAAGAGCATTAAACTCAATTGAAAAAGAATCAATGTCGGCAGCTGATATGGCTGAGTCAACGCTAACTGGAGCTTTTGATAAAGCCAGTGACGCGCTAGCTGATTTCGTCCTGACAGGTAAGTTCGACTTTAAAGAATTTGCACGATCAATCATCTCGGACATTGTTCGAATGATCGCAAAACAGTTAATTTTGAACGCGGTTCGTGATGCTTTTGGTGGTTTTGCAAATGGCGGACTTGTCGTTAATGGCGGTCAAATACCGGCATTTGCTGAAGGCGGTAGAATACACGGACCTGGTACAGGGACGTCGGACTCTATTCTTGTCAAAGTGTCAAATGGTGAGTATATAGTGAATGCGAAAGCAACTTCTGACTACTTGCCGTTGCTTCAGAGAATAAATGCGGGTCAAATGCCAGCATTTTCTGACGGGGGTATGGTCAGTAAAACGACAGACAACCGTGTTAATTCAGGGTTGAGTTTAAAAGACTACGACACATCGAAAAACATTATTGGTATCGGTTCAAAAACCGAAGTGAACATCTATAACTCAACAAGTGGTGAAGTTAGAACATCTGAAAGAACAGGTTCAGACGGCACTAAGATAATTGATGTTATTGTAGAGCGCGCAAAAGCTGAGATCTCAGAAGAAATTAGTAGAGGCGGAACTGATGTTAACAGATCAATTGAAGCGCGTTACGGCTTAAACTCAGCACAAGGAATTTAGTAATATGAACGAGTGGCCATCTTCTTTGAAATATTTAGCTGATCGGGGGTCCTACACAATGACTCCCGGTGATGCTAACTTGCGAAGTGAGTTTGAGGCAGGGCCAGCAAGGGTCAGACAGCGCTTCACGTCTGTTGTACCGACTTTTGCTTTTAGCATAACAATGACTGTTAACGAGTTTGAGATTTTCAAGTCATTTTACAACTTTACTTTGGGCAATGGTTCTGCTTGGTTTTTCGTTAATCTTTGGAGTGGGCAAATGTACTCAGAACATCAAGCTCGTTTTGTTGAGCATTGGAAAATGCAGGATTTTTCTTACAACCATGTCAGAGTGACTTTTTCTCTCGAAGCAAGGAATCTTCATGTACTTTCTGACGCAAGTTCGCGTCTTCTTTCAAATTTCACCTATGAATTTATTTGTGATGAACTAAAAAACCCGTTAGAGTTCTCAGTAAATAACTCTTGGCCTGCAACAACAAGAAGCTATCAATAATGTCCAATAATGAATTTCCATCGGTACAAACCGTAAACGAAAAAATTGAACAACTCGAACTTGACATTCAACGACTAAACTCGATTGTTAACGGAACTGGCACCGATACAATTCAGACCGATGGTCCTTTGGTTCCATCAGTAGCTAAACTGTTTGCTGACATAGAATTGACTGCGCCTTCAGGAGCTTCAACTGCGGGTAGAATAAAACCAGAGCCAGGTTCAGCGATGGTGTCAATCGGTCAGTCTTTGAGGCGAGGAAAAGGTCCAGTAAACGGAATCCCTCCGTCAATTGATTCTAGGACAAAAGCCTACAACCGATTAACTAGTACTATTGTTTCTTCAACGTTTGGCGCTGCGCCTTACGACGTAGGAGTTGTTAATCCGGGTCAGATAACAGCATCAACATTGAGTTCTCTAACCAGAACGCCTTGGTGTGATATTCCAAATTGGCAGGGCGGAACACCAATAGAAGCTTGGACTGAACCGGCTCGTGGTAATGGCACGTTCCAGACATATGAAAACATGTGGGAAAGACTGACCACAGACGTTCCAGCCGCACTAGCTTTGCTAGGCTTGACGAAGGTCGCTTTGATCGGAATTTCGCATGGTGAAAGTAACAACGCCTCAAAAGTTGACTTCTACTACGAAGAATTAAAGTACTTAATGTCAAGAATTAGGGAGCAAAGTTGGTTCGAAGAAGGCTATACTAAGTTTGTTCTTAATGGTATGGCTGGTGGCTCTCAGTTTTTTAGAGGCGTCTATGACATTTCAGGAACAACGATCACAAGGATCAGCGGCGATGATTTTACAAAAGCCGTGGTCGGTCGAAGGTTTAATTTATCAGGTAGTTCAACCTCTGATGGCGAGTACGAGTTTGCTTCAGTTGCAGCTGACTTTCAAAGTGTAACCGTCACTGAAACTATGGGATCTGAAAACTCTGTAGAAATTTTTCTTGAAGTCCCCAAGAGAGAACACGGTCAAATTTTGAATAAACAAGAAACAAATTTTCGAGAACTAGCGGGCGAGTATGTAGATGTTTCGTACAATCCTTCTGAATACATGACGACTTACGACGGCCTTCATGCTGACGCTAAATCAACATTAACTATGGCAGAAGGGGAGGCTTCTCAATTTTTAGTTCAGGGTGCAGCAAACTACAACAGAACCTGTACTAAGACGCTTGTTCAGAACAACGCCTCATACAACATTCACACGAATGGAACAAGCGGTGTAAAGTTTAACTACGTACAAGATTTTTTAGACTATTTTCACGAGTACGTAACCGTCGCTGCAAATGCGAAAGTTTTGGCTGAACTTGTTTCTGGTGTCCATGTTGCACACCAAACACTGCGCGTTGACAGCCTTCAAGCTAAGCAGCTAATTTTGAGGGGGGCTTCTTTAAATTCAAATGTCTCGGGTTTAACGCAAGCATCGAACTCAATGCCTCTTACATCAGATTTAAACGCAGATGAGACGCTTGCACTTTCGGAACTTAAATCTATATTCGGGACAACAATCGAGTGCGATGGTGGTCAGGGATTAGTTTTACCGAGCGTTAGATTTGAAGCCCTGGAACAGATTTTATTCGACGGAACCAATTGTCCAGGAGATGGTATAGTACTTGGTGACGTGTCTGGAGACATTGACGGCGCATCTTTGAAGATCAACAAGTGTTGGTCGCACGGGTTCGGAAAATCTGGTCTAATTGGAACCTACGGTTCAACTTTGAACGCTGCAGGCACGATGATAAACCCATTGTTTGGTTCAAGTTACAACAGAGATGGTGTAACACTACGATCAGGTCTCTACGACCTTAGGGGTGCTCAAATCACTCGCAATGGACGGTTTGGTGTTCTGGCCGCAGATGATTTCATAAGAATTAAGCTCGATGACGCGCACTCGGAGTTTAACAACCACGATGCAGCAGCAGGAAATGGTGAAGACATCGCGTTGACTGCAGCAGTAGCAGATAGTTTTGTTTATATCAAAGGGGCGGTTTACGGCACACTAAACACGGGCACCGGAGGCTCAACAACGAACACGTTTACTTCACGTAAGAGCATAATTCAAACATGAACGAAGATATTTGGGAAGAGGCTTTGCAGGAAGCGTACGCTACTGCACCTACTAATGAAGTTATTCTTCATACACTAGAATTGAGGCATCCTTCATTTGTTGATACTGCAATTCGAGTTGTCATGGATATAGGAACGTCATTCACTGTAGAAGATGAAGAAGTTTTCGGTCATTATTTGACTTTAGAAGACTCTGCTCCTGATAGTCCTCAGCAAAGTGTTTTCTTTCAAAGTTGTATGTTCGACTTGAATCTTCCAGAACAAAAGGAAGGAAGTCTGCCTTCAATTGGAATTGAACTCGACAATGTTTCTCGTCTGGTTATCCAGTATTTAGACAATGCTATCGGGCAAAGAGCACCTATTGAGTTAACGTACAGAGAGTACCTGTTTAGTGACAAAGAGAAGCCTCAATTTATTTTAGGGGGTTTGACTATGAGACAAGTAAAAGCCAACGCTGGAAAAATTAGTGGTACCGCTCAATTTAGCGATTTGATCAACAAAAGTTTCCCGTCTAAGCTGTACCGTCCAGATGAATTTAGAGGACTAACTCAATGATCGAAATTGAGCAGTTAATAGGCAAACCTTATGAACCAGGAGCACAAGGCCCTGATTCTTACGATTGCTGGGGTCTTGCTAAAAAAGTTCAAAAGACTTTGTTTAATCGTGAGATGCCTTCTATAAAGGATCCTCCAACAAATTTGAAGACTTTGATACGTTTTGTTAAAAACCACGAAGCAAGAGGTCAGTGGATTAAATCTGACGGCCCAAAACACGGTCAGCTCGTTGAACTTGCTCATGGAAAAAATCCTTTCCACATTGGTGTTTATTTAGACATTGACGGTGGTGGTTTAATTCACAGTGTCAACCCGCTAGGCGTTTGTTTTGACAGGTTGGCAACACTTGAAGCAGCGGGTTGGCGAAGGTTTGTTTATCATGACTGGAACAGTTGAGCTAAGTAGCCCACTAAGTTTACTTGAGCGTGGGTTCACAACACCTGGAGAGACTGTTAAACAGCACTTTGATCGTTTAGACGTCAAAGATTCTCCTGTGGTATGTCTACTCAATGGTGAACCATTTTTAAGAAAATACTGGGACAAGACAGTAACAATTTTTGATTCTCTTCAATTTGTTTCTTTACCTTTAGGTGGTGATTTCAAAAAAATTATAAGCGCAGTCGCAGCAATTGCATTAGCAGTAGTTGCGCCTTACGCAGCACCTTTGATTGGCGCAGCAATTGGTGTAACCTCAGCAATCGGAATTTCAATAATAACGGCGGGTATAATAATTGGTGGCAACCTACTGATAAATGCGCTGCTTCCGCCTTCTGTTCCTGGAGGTCAAGCTCAAGAAACGTTTAATTCATCTCCCACTTACTCGCTAACTGCGCAAGGAAACCAAGCAAGGCTTCTTCAACCCATCCCGCGGCTTTACGGAAGACACATACTCTTCCCAGATTTTGCTTCTCAGCCCTATTCTTCATATGAAGGAAACGACCAATTTCTTTATCAATTGTTTAGTCTTGGTGTTGGAGAGTACAATGTTGAAGAGATTAGGATCGAAGACACAAAAATGTGGGATCAAGTAAATGGTTTCAGTGACTCTTTCTCAGATGTTGAAATTGAGATAATTCAACCTGGACAACCTCTTACTCTTTTCCCAGCAGCTGTAACAACTTCAATTGAGGTTGGTGGTCAGGAGTTGTTAAAATTCAACTCGGTTAGGCCTGTTTCATTTGATGGTAATAGAATAACATTCACAGGCAACGGAGATGAAAAACTTCAAAACATAGCAGTCGGCGACAACCTCCAAATTTCTGGCTCTTCTTCAAATGATGGTAATTACGTTGTTACTCAAGTAGATTCAGACGATAATTGGGTTGAAGTTAGTTCAGTGCTAACGACTACGTCTTCTGAAAATGTGACCATTGAAACTGAAAGCGTTATAGGACCATTTATTGCGAATCCGGCAGACAAAAATGTCGATAAACTCGCAGTTGATTTTATTTTGCCGCGTGGTTTATACTTCGCAAATAATTCAGGTGGTCTTAATTCTTTTAATGTATCAGTTAAAGTTGAAGCAAGAGAAGTCGATAGCTTTGGAGACCCATTGACTTCTTGGTCAACGATAGGTTTACACGACTACGTTAGAGAAACATCAACACCTCAAAGAATAACCGAATTTTACGACGTTTCGTTAGGTCGGTATGAAGTTCGCGTTTCCAGGACAACCAACAAAGAGTCTGGAAGTCGATATGGAAATGATCTTGTTTGGGGAGGGCTGCGTGCTTTCACTCCCGATGACAACTCGTTTGATGACGTTACGCTTTTAGCTGTGAAAATAAGAGCGTCAAATCAATTAACTGATAGTTCAAGCAGACGTTTCAATGTCATTCAATCATCAAAACTCGAAGTTTGGGATGGTGAGACGTGGTCAGAACCTACGGTAACGTCAAACCCAGCTTGGGTTGCGGCCGACATTTTGAGAAATAACGTTTACGGTGCAAACTTATCCGACGATAGAATAGACTTAAAAGCATTGTTGACTCTAGCCCAAACGTGGTCCTCTAGAAATGATCAGTTTAACGGTATATTTGACACAAAAAGAAGTGTGTGGGACGCTCTAAGTGCTGTTCTTCGGGTAGGGAGAGCGCAACCTTTAATGATTGCAGGTAAAGTCTCATTTGTTCGTGACGAGCAAGCTCAGTTGGTCAGGGGAATGTTAACCCCACAAAATATCAAAAAAGGGTCTTTTGAAACAACTCACGTTCTTTATGATGAAAACACTCCAGACTCTGTAGTTGTTGAGTTCCTTGATGAAAGAACCTGGAAACAAAATGAAGTGTCTTGCTTTTTCGACGATCAAGTAGAAAATCCTTCACGAATAAAAATCTTTGGAATCACTGATCGAACTCAAGCTTGGAGAGAAGGGATTTACCAAGCAGCTGTTAACCTTTATAGAAGGCTTTTTGCTTCACTTTCATTAGAGATGGAGGGAAGAATGTTAATTAGGGGTGACACTGTTGTTGTTTCCCACGACATGCCTCAATGGGGTTGCTCGGCTGAAGTGTTAAACTGGGACGAGGCTTTGAACTTGTTAACAGTATCCGAACCTTTAAAAGGCAGTGTAGCTGCGTTTAATGACTCAAGAAATCAGTTATGGGGTCCTGTTGAAATTGAGTCGATAAGTAATGATGGTTTGCAAATCACACTAAAAGAGAACTCAGTTAGTGAAGCAGTAATGAACTTTGGTGAAATTCCAATATCTACATCAACTGAACGTGAGTTAACTAGGATCTCAACTGGGGATCTTAGCACTTATTCAAAAAGGTTTAAAATAGTAAGTACAAGAGCAGATAGTTTAACAAATGTGAGTGTCGTTTTAACTCATGATGATCAGAGAGTTTATGAAGCAGATTTAGGTTCACCACCAGTCGAACAAGACTTAAGCTCTCTCGAACCGTCGGTTAATGCTCCACAACTGACCGGATTGATAGTTAATCAGAATCAGGGCTCACAATCCAATCCTGTCACACTAGACGTAAGTTGGCAACCAACGCCTTTTGCAACAAATTACATTGTTCAGTCGTCAACTGATGGAGTAACTTGGCGGACGGTATTCTCAGGTGAAGATTCTTTAACTCAGTTCACTGAGCAAGCTGGGAATGTTTATGTTAGAGCGGCTGCAATTGGTCTTTTAAGAGGTCCGTGGGTTTACACAGACCCTTCGTTTAAAACGTATGGTGTTCCGAATGAAACTCCTCAGTCACCACCCAACCTATCAGTTTTAGCAAACGTTGCGGACGGTGTGATTGAGGTTTCCTGGAGTGCTGCTCAACGTGCCGAGACGTATGAAGTCGAACTGTTTGTTGAAGACCAAACGACAGGTGTTTACGAGACGTTAGCTTTAGCTAAATCAGTGAATGGTACGTTTGCTCAATTTACACAATCAGTAATAACAGCTCAAGGAGGTCCTTGGTCTTCTTTTGAAGTTGTTGTAAAAGGAGTTAACGAAACAGGTGTAGGTAGCCCTTCTTCCTTGATTGTTAACAATGTTTTTCTACCACCTGTTTCAAATATTTCACTAGTTAGTCCATATGTTGGTTCAGAGATCAATCTTGATTGGTTAGGAATACAATCAGCAACTTCGTACTTTGTTGAAATTATAGAAAATTCAATAGTAGTTGGTTCGTACAGAGTCAGCAATCCCGTCTTGCTAATCTCTTCTCAAGAAATTGAAGCTATGGGAGGCCCGTGGAGAAGTTTAAGTGTTTCTGTAAAAGCTGAAAGTGGTAGTTTAGAATCAGGAGCAACGACACTTTTAATTGAAGACTTAGCGCCCCCTGTTGTTCAGAACATCACAACCTCGTCAAATACCACTGGTCAAGTTGACATTTCTTGGGACGAAATAACCGGTGATCAGACGTTAACCGGCTACAAAGTTCATCTATCAGAAGTTGACGGTTTTGTACCGGGCGACTCAAACGAGGTTTACGACGGTCAAGGAACAACTGTTTCTGTCACAGGTCTGACTCAAGGAACAACAGTATATATTGTAGTGGTTGCAATTGATTCTTATGCAGGCCAAAATAGCTACAATTACTCTTCACAAGTACAGCAGGTGGTATCATGATTGGTGCAGGAATACTAACAAAGTTCGCACTCGGCGGTGTAGCATCACGAGTTCCGTGGCAGCTATGGGCAGCTGCGGGCGTTGTGGTGTTCCTGGGCATTGCTGCATGGCAAATTGATTCTCGCGCGTATGACCGCGGTTTCGCTGAGGCTGAAAGACAGTGGAAAGAGCGCGTTGAGCAAGAGTTGAAACGTCAAGACGAAGCTAATCAAGAAGCACTTCGTTTTGCACGCGAACAGATACGACAACTAAGAAAAGCAAAGGAGGTTCGAGATGCCGAAATTTCTCGACTTAATGAAGAGGCTGAGCAAGATCCTGATGCTGATCGTCCCTCTGTCAATACTCGGGGCGTGCGCCGCCTCAATTCAATCCTCGACTGAACCACCGCGGCTTGTTGATGCCCCTGCTCGACTGCAAGAGGCTTGTGCTAAACCATTGCGACTGCCTGATCGTGAATTAACGCAAGCAGACGTTGAAAAGTACTGGTTGAGAGATAGACAGGCATTGCTTGCTTGTGGTATGACCAAGCAAGCCTTACTCGATTATTATCTTAATCGGGACGCTTTGTTGCGAGATGGTGAGCAACTTGAGTAGGTTGTTTTTCACGAAGCTTTCTAATAGCGGCTTCTAAAAGCACATCGACATGCTCAGGGATGGCTTGTCGATTATTTCGATAATTTGAAATTGATTGCGGCGTCTTGCGTAGGTGGCTCGCCATTTTGGCATTGGTCCACCCGAGAGCTGCTTGTTTGCGCTTAAACTCTTCTGGAGTCATCTCGGGTCCTTATGTTTTCACAACGTTATGACATGGTATAAGTCGGTTATGCTACCGCAAAAGTAGGTTCTTAATGATTTGGGTAAGTTCTCGTAGTGCTAATTGACAACCAAGGCATTATGATCAACGCGCGTGCGCACATCGTGCGCACTGGCGCGAAGGACGAAAGCAAGTGACCCCTGTGCAGGGCGCAGGGTCTGCAGGGCCAGGAATGATCAAGAAGAATTCTTAAACTTGAATTGCGCGCGTGCGCATATGTCGATAAGTAAGTTATCAGACAATCACACTCAACGGAGACCGGAATGACAAACGACTTGCTTTGGCAACCAGACATTTTCGCTATTGGACAAACTCAATTCAACTCAAACGATTTTGAAAGCTGGTTGAAATTTAACGATCACACAGACGCGTTCGTGGGTGGTGACTCACCTATTGCTAATCTTTGGCGGGATGTGAATGAAGAAGACAGCCTTGAACGTATGATCGAGTTTGGTGGTCGTCACTGCTACCGTGCTTGGGACAAAGGTCGTGACCGCGGTGATTACATTCGCAATATCATTGAAATGGAACATGGTTCTGTTCTTGAACACTCCACTATCAATTGGGCAATCCAAGGCGTATCAAGATCACTAAGCCTTGAACTTGCACGTCATCGCGTCGGTATCGCGCTTAGTCAAGAGTCTCAACGTTACGTTGACGCTTCAGACATTCAATTTGTTGTACCGCCAATTGTTGCGTTCCTTGCGGGTGGGTCAATGAGTGACTCAGAAATCATTACCGATTTCCATCGTGACAATACGCTCGCACTTGAACGTTACAAAGCTTTGCAAAGTTCAATCGTTGCGCAGGTCAAAGAAACATCACCGAACGTTAAGTCACTGACAATGATCAAGAAACGCGCAAATGAAGCAGCACGCGCGCATCTGCCAAATTGTACCGAAACGCGTTTCCTCTGGACAACCAATATGAGATTGCTCAGACACTTCCTTTGGCTTCGCGGTGGATCAGGGGCTGATCTTGAAATTCGTCGAATGGCTGTTCATCTTCTTCAACTTGCTCAAGACTCCGCACCATCAGTTTTTGGAGACATGACAACAACCCAAGTGGACGATGGTTATGGCGTTCCTATTATTGTGGCTGCTTAATGCAAATTTACGTAGAAAACGCACACGGGATAATTGAGGGCCTTGATTATGAACAATCAAGGTCTCTCGGTGATCGTTTAAACACAGAAGTCGAGTATCAAGGAACTCGGATAAAATTCGTACCAACGAAATTTGCTCTTGATATTCTCGTGAAGGAAGCAGGAAAAGACGCATTCCACACTGGTTGTCGATTTGCATGGGCGCACTTTTATCGTGAGAAAGATCAGAAACAAATCGACTTTGAGTGGGTAACTCAACCATACAATCACCAACGTGAGTGGTTCGGTATAATCAAAGACATGCCTTACTTTTCTCTTGAATGGGAAATGGGTCTTGGTAAATCGAAAACTATTCTTGATGTTTGTCAGTGGGCATACGCAAATGGCGAACTTGATGGTTTGCTAGTTGTGACGCTTAAAGGCGTTCATCGAAAATGGGTTGAGAAAGAAGTTCCAGTTCACCTACCAAAAGGAATGGCGGACGCCGCTTTCTGGAACACTAACGTTGTTGACAATGGCATGTGGACGGGTGAGAACGCTCGCAAGCGAACGAGTTTGATTGACTCTGATAAGTTTGCCGTCGCAACGATAAACTTCGAATCTGTGCACCGTGCAAAGGGGCTTAAATTCTGTGAACGTTTTATTCGTTCAAGAAAAGCCGCGATTGTGATCGACGAATCTCAGTACATAAAGACGCCGAGCGCAGCCGTTACAAAAGCGACTACGAAACTTGGTAAGATGGCTGAACGTCGTTACATCACCACCGGAACGATGTCTACAGGTTCAACCTTAGACCCGTACTCTCAGTATAATTTCTTGGATCCTTCAATCGTTGGAAACATGAAATTCCATCAGTGGAAAGCAGAATTTGCAATCGAAGAGCAAGTAGGCGACAAAACTTTTGAAGCTTGGGAGTATGATAAAGTAACAAAGAAGTCAAGAAAGGTTGAGAAACCAATCATGACGGTTACAGGTTTCAAAAATGAAGACGCACTGTGTCGAATGCTTGATCCTTTCAGGTCACGACTGCTCAAAGAAGATTGCATTGACCTTCCACCGAAGATTTATCGTATGCGGTCATTTGAGATGTCCGACGCAATGCGTGCTGCTTACATGGCAATGACAAAACAATTCTTGGTTGAATTGGAAGGTGGTCGAACTGTCACGGCTAGTATGGCAATGACAAAACTCGTCCGACTTCAACAAATCGCGTGCGGTTTTCTTGTTCCTGATGATCGAGACCCACTGTCCGATGAAATTGCAGGAGTGCCTATCGACGACAAGAATCCTCGTGTTGAAGCAATGATGCAGGAACTTGAAAAGGTCAGAAATAAAGGTATCGTTTGGTCTTATTGGCGGTACAGCTTGCGAGAAATCGCGGATGCACTTCGTACCGCTTACGGTGACAAATCCGTTGTCGAATATCATGGTGGTATTTCTGAGGAAGACAAATCGCGTGCCTTACTTGGTTTCAAAGAAGACAAAACACGCTGGTTCTTGGGCAACCCGATGTCCGCGGGTGTTGGTCTTGATTTAGTCGAAGCCGACAACATGACCTACTATAACAACTCGTTTAACCTTGGATTACGTTTGCAGTCTGAAGATCGTTTCCATAGAATCGGTCAAGAAGCTGACTCATGCACTATCACAGACATTGAATGTCTTGGTACTGTTGATAGGCCTCAGTTGCGCGCACTGAAAGACAAGCGTGATGTTGCTGCACTCATATCAGGTGACAACCTCAAGTCGTGGTTGACTGAAAGCGTCTAACCACATACAACCGAAGCACTAACGGAGCACAAAGCAAAATGCCCAGAGTCTTTATAGTAAATGAACCCGACGAGAGCCGTGCCCCAGAAGGGCGCGCTACTTACGATACGAACCCAGCACGGGCATTCGGTCAAGTCGTGTTCATCAACCCAGCAGATCAACCAGTGCCTGTTCGAGATCCAGAACGTGCTGTTGAACGTGCTCACGACGTATTGAGTGACGCGACCAGCGATGACTATCTCGTTTGGGCAGGAGGTGATCCTTTGGGGCTGATTCTTGCAGCATCAATTCTTGCTGATAAGACAGACGGGCAATTCACTTACTTGAAATGGGATCGAGCCGCGCGCGCCTATGCTCCTGCAACGCTTGACCTTTTCCAAATTAACGGAGAATAAATCATGAGCGATGAACTACTCGCTGAAATGGCCGAAGACGGTCAGAAAGTAACAACTGATCTTGCGGAAGTTCGAGCACTCGCTGACAAACAGCTAAAGCTCGAGGCCGAAGTAGCGAAAATCGAAGCGCAACTTAAAGATACAAAAAGCAACTTGCGCAAAGTCCAAGAAGGCGACTTACCCGCAGCATTGAAAGCCGCAGGCATTCCATCTTTCACACTTGAGAATGGTATGGTCGTCTCGTATGACGAAGACCTTAAAGTATCTGTTCCAAAAGCTCGTAAAGAAGCAATCATCAAAAAGATGAAGGAATGGGGCTACGAAGGTAACGTGAGCAATACGCTCACAGCAGATCTCGGTAAAGGTAACGACAATGCTGTAAAAGCATTGAAGGCCGCTGCTGAGGAGATGGGTGTTGAAGTATCTGTGTCTGAAGACATTCCTACAGGCACAGTAAAGAAAGCACTCAAAACTCGTATTGATGAAGGCAAGAACGACGACCTTGCATTCTTCGGTGCGTTCTCGTTCACCAAATCAACGGTGAAATAAACCCGGCCGAAAGGAGAACAACTTATGGCTAAAGAAGTCGCAAATGCGAAAGAGGCTCAGCTCCCTGCTGAGTTCATGGAAGAACTTGCCGGAGACGGCGAGCAGTATCAGGAAAGCATGTCTAAGGACGACATGTCCATTCCATTCTTGCAAATCCTGCAGTCATTGTCACCACAATGCACTAAAGGTGAAGCTGAATTTATCAAAGGCGCCGAACCGTCTGATTTGTTCGACACAGTTACGCAGACACTTTTCAAAACGCGTGATGACGACGACAACTCAATTGAAGGCGTTCGCATTCTTCCAATCCACTACAAACGTTCGTTCATCGAATGGGTTCCGCGTAATCAAGGCGGTGGCATTGTCAATGAATGGACAGTTGATGAAGGCTTGCAAATCGTTACTCAACGGAACGACAGCAATCTTGACATTATCCAAGAAGGTTCGCCTCACGGTACTCCCGGCAATCAATTGAACGATACGCACACGCATTTCGTTTTCTTGATCAAAGAAGATGGCAGTTACGAACCAATGATCTTGACTATGGCGTCAACGCAGATCAAACCTTCAAAAGACTTGAACAACATGGTGTCAAAGCACGCGCTGCCTAACGGTGGAAAAGCTGCACGATTCTTTGGTGTTTACGGCGTAACAACTCAACGACGTTCAAATGATCAAGGATCTTGGTACATTTGGAAATTCGAAAAAGTTGACGACGTTCTTGGTTTGGGCGATGCAGGCACAGCAATGTACCGTGATGCGAAGCAATTCGTTGAAGGCATCAAAGCCGGTGAACACAAAGCCGACTACTCGAAAATGGACGGTGAAGAAAATCCGTCAACTTCGGGTTCTGGTGAAACAAAGGATTCCGAAGAAGTTCCTTTCTGATCCGCGACGAATAACCAAAACAGGCGTCGTTTAAACGCGACGTCTGTTTCTCACGGTTTAGGAGAACGAAGTGAGTAACGGAGAAAGATTTGCGCTTCTATTCAAAGGTCACCCTTTACGTTATGGGCGCTACGACATAACAGGAGACGTTGCTCCTGAAGAAAAAGTCGCGGGCAAAGCTAGGACCGTAGACCAGGAAATTTCAGTAAAAGATTACACAGATCACGTTGAAGGTCGTGTAGGCATTGGTGTGATTCCACTTCAAGGCCAAGCCAAAGAAGAGGGCCGCGTCAACTTTGCAGCAATTGACATTGATGTTTACACTCAAGAAGAAAAAGAAGCTCGAAACCTAACACACGAAGACGTTGCACTCGCATTGTTTGAAACGCCGTTGATTGTCACTCGGTCGAAGTCAGGCGGAATTCATGTTTGGCTTTTTTCAGAGCAAGGAGTATCGGCACGCCTTGCTACAGAGTACTTGAACGCTCACGCGGCACAACTTGGTGTTTCGGGTTGTGAAGTTTTTCCAAAACAAACCGAACGTTATTCAAACGAAGACATTGGTAACTGGATCAATCTACCATATTTCGGTGATAGCCGAAAGGCCGTCTTGCCAATCAAAGAGGGTTCAACATACTCTTACGTTGACGTAGGACTTGATGACTTTTTGGACGTCGCTGAAGGAGCTTCAAAAGACATCACTGATGATTGGTTAATTGAAAACACAGTAGCACAGCCAGCCTCACGAGAATTTAAAGAGGGTGTAGATCTTTTTTACGATGGCCCTCCGTGTCTTCAACGTTTGATTATCGGTGACCCGAAAAAAGTCGAAAGACTTGAACAGCGACATAACAAAAAAGTTAAGGACAAGTCTTACAGATCAGAAGCAGAAGAAAAACGAGCAGGTGACTGGCTTGAGAAACAGAAAGCTGCTCTTGCTCCTCAGAACCTCGATAACAATCGCAATAATACATTTTTCAACGTTGCATTGTATCTTCACAGACGCCTTTCTCCTCACGACCCAGATGCGCCTTTAGATGATGCTCAAGCCAAAGTGCTCGCAGAACAAATAGACGACATCCATGGGGATTGGCGAGTAGCAACTGGTAACAAAGGGATTTCAAAAGAACTTCCGACAATAAAGAAGCAAGGTAAAACTGGTAAATGGGGTTACTCTTGCACGAAAGAACCGCTTAAATCATACTGTGATCGACGCACTTGTCTAAAACGTCAATTTGGTATCGGAACAACCAAAAACGATGAAGAGGCGATTTCTGGTTTCACTATCGTTGAAGCAGATGAACGTCAGTATTATATGAACGTCGGTGACAAACGTATTCATGTTCCAGATGCTCAATCGTTACAATCACAGAGCATTTTCGCACAACATGTCCTGAACCAAACTGACCGTATGTGGCGAATGATGCAGGACACTAAGTATCGTGAGATGATGGACGTCTTACTTCAAAAAGCTGATAGAATCGCACCGCCACCAGATTCTGACAGAACGTCTGTCATGCTAAACGCTCTGCATGACTTTGTGATGGATAAGAAGATTGCAAAAGGCAAAAATGACTCTGCGATGTTTACTGGTCGTGTGATTTGGTCAGAAGACGAATTAACTGCGATGTTCAAACTCGATCAATTCCACGCGTTCATTAGAGGTCGTGGATTGATGTGGACAACCCAAGCAGTCGCAAAAATACTAACTGATGATTTGAACGTGATTGGACGAGGTAACACCGAAGTAGCAGGAAGACAGGTACGACCTTACGAAGTCAACATCACCAACTTAAAACAATTGATGGCCGAGGATGGTCATGGGGAGGATTAGACCCACATTGATATTAGGCGGCCCTGGTTGTGGGAAAACGACTGCGCTCCTCAAGATTGTTGAAGAGGCGTTCTCCCGTGGCGTTAAACCTGACCGAGTTGCCTTTGTTGCTTTCACGCGGAAAGCAGCACAAGAAGCGAGGGAGCGCATGATTGAGAAATTTGAAATTGAATCCGACGCAATTCCTTATTTTAGAACTCTGCACTCCTTCGCCTTCGCTCACTTAGACATCCAACGATCACAAATCTTGAGTGATGACAAACTGCGTGAATACGCTCAAGCAGAAGGCATGAACTTGTCAAAAGAATTCATTGACGAGTTTGGGCAAGCAATACCGTCTCCCTCAACCCCAGACGAACGCGCACTTTCTGCAATTTCATTATCTCGTCTAACTGGTCGTTCACTGGACGACACAGCGACCGAAATGGACATTGGTGTTGACTTCGCAAGAAAGATACGAGACGACTATCAAGAATTTAAAGCAGACGCGATTTTGTATGACTTTACCGACATGATTGAACTGTTTGGAACAAAAGCAGACGTTCCATCGTTTGACTTGTTGATCGTTGATGAAGCACAAGACCTTTCAAAAGCGCAATGGCGCATGGTCAACAAATTGGCCGAAAACGCGAAAGATGTTTATTATGCAGGCGACGACGATCAAGCGATCTATGCTTGGGCGGGCGCAGACATTGAATATTTTCTCGGCTTAGACGCAGACAGAGAAGTTCTTCCGGTTTCTTATAGACTGAAACGAGAAGTTTTTGACGCTTGCCAAAAAGTAATTCGAAATTGTGACGAGCGGTATCCTAAAAATTGGGAACCACACGCAGAAGGTGGTGAAGTCGATTTTGTCACTTACTTAGAAGATCTTGATCTGAGCAAAGGCAGCTGGTACATGCTTGCAAGGACAAACTCTTTAGTCAGGCAATTCACAAAATTTCTTCGAGATGAAGGTTGGGCATATTGGTCACCAACGAAAGATGGTATGCGCGCATCAACGTCAGTTGATCCTGTCAAAGCTGTCTTGGTTTATGAAAATCTTCGTCAGGGAAAGAAATTTAATGGCGATCAAATGCGTTTGTGTTGGAATCAAATAAGATCAACAGTTCGCCCAGATTCAATGCCATCATTTGACCCATTGTCTGAGTATGATCTTGATGACCTATGTTCCACCGGATTTGATGCGTCCGCCTCGTGGCTCGAAGCTCTGTCAATATCTGGCCGGTTACAAACTTACATCCGAGCAATGCGCGCACGCGGTGAGAGCTTAGTTAAGCCTCCTCGTATAACAGCGAGTACTATTCATGGTGTAAAAGGCGGTGAAGCGGATAATGTAGTCGTCTATCAAAAATTAACATCGCGCACGTATAGGAGTTGGGTTGACGCTGACCCACAAGAAGTTCGCGCGTTGTTCACAGCCATGTCACGCGCGCGTGAACGGCTTATTTTTCTAGAGGCGAAGACCGCCCAAAACTACAGCGTCGAAAGGATGTTACTATGAGAACGGTGTTACTGGATTGCGACGACGTATTGCTTAACTGGCTTGAAGGCTTTAGGGCTTACATGTCAGTTCAATTAAACAGAGACATTTGTGAACGAGGACCTGATTCTTGGTTTATGCACAAATGGCTCGGCATACCAGAAGATGAGGTTGTTCCACACATTGCAGCTTTTAATGAAAGTGCTGCATTTGCTGATTTGAACCCTATTGATGGTGCGCTAGAAGCTATTGCTACACTTTCACAAGACGCGGAGCTCCATGTCTTGACTTCGTGTTCATCCGATCAAGCAACGTGGGATATGCGTTACGACAATTTGAAAAAGCACTTCGGCCCTGTATTCAAGTCGCTTGTCTGTCTTGATCTCGGTCAATCTAAGCACGACGAACTGTCAAAGTACAGCGGTGATGTTGTGTGGGTCGAAGACAATTTGAAAAATGCTATGCTTGGTGTTGCACTTGGTCATCGAACCTATCTTAGGCGTACTTCGCACAATCGTCGGTTGGAAGCTGATTCTGACAAACGTATAAACTGGTTTACTCATTGGGATGAACTCAATCTGGAGGAGCTATAATGGCACATCAATCAACAAAAACTTACGGGCACAATCTTGGCTTCTCGGCAGCTTTTCGTCAATGGCGAGCCGATTCTCATTGTCGTTTTATCCATGGCTATGCGATGGCATTCAAGCTCATCTTTGAAGCAGATGAACTCGACGCAACGAACTGGGTTGTTGACTTCGGCTCATTGAAACCGTTAAAAGGAATACTAGAAGACAACTTCGATCATAAGACACTGGTCGCTGAAGATGATCCAGAGTTAGAGACTTTCAAAGATCTCCACAATAAAGGCTTAATTCAAATGGTCGTTGTTCCTGCGTGTGGCTGCGAAGCATTTGCATCAATGGTGTTTGAAGTTGCGGAACAATGGTTGAAAGACGCTGGTTACGGTGATCGTGTCAAACTCGTGTCTGTTGAAGCGGCAGAACATGGAGCAAACTCGGCTCTGAGAACAAGATAAAATTTCCGGTTGCACCACTTCTATTCTTCGTCTATAAGCGAGTTATAGCAGCAGATTAACCTTTGTTGCTGTAACTCGAATATATCAACGGAGAAATAAAATGACACAGTTTATCGCACACGCAGAAGAAATGCGCACCTTTGCAGACAAAAAAGGTGCCACAAAAGCAATCAAGCGCGATCTCAACAAACATTATGACACGCACGGCGAAAACCTTTTCATGACTGATTTTGAAGTCAAGGAATTTGGTGACTCTGGCCGTTATGGTGTTCTCGTTCTTTGCGACTTGACACCTGACGAAGCAAAGTCGAACGTCAGTGACCTGCTGTCTGGTTATGTGATCGAGCCACAACTTAAACCGGAGAAGCCAGTGAAAACAGAAACTTCAAACTCATCTCGTCGAAAAGGACAAGTAAACGTCGAACCAACATCACCATTGCTTGCTTGTCGCGCAGCATCAAAGCAACAAGCAATTGTTAACGCTCTTGCAAAAGGTTGTGTTTTTGATCATGAGATCGAAATCGTTCAAGAAGGAAAAGCACACGTTGCGTTGAAAGGCTTGACCTCAAAAGTTGGTGGCGCGTCAATGAGCGATCTGCGCAAAGTATGCGTTCGGAAAGACGGTACTGCGTGGGACGACAATTCAATTCGTTCAGCTCTTTACTACGACATAAAAGACAAAGGTTACGGCGTTCGCACTTTGTGGGATGGTGACGACTCAAAAGAAGACGCTCGTTACGTACTTGTTCTTCCAGAAGGTTACGATGCACCACTTCCATCAAAAGCGCCTAAGTCCTAAGTTCTCGGTTGCGCTGATCGAACCACATAACTAAAGTGAAAAGGCAGGCTGACCCAACTCGGGTCGGCCTTAATCGTGGAACTTGGCATCGTGCCAATCCTGTGATGGAAACCAGGAAAGGAAAACCATCTTATGACATCCAAAGCACTCGTCGTCCTCTCAGGAGGTCAAGACTCAACACTTTGTCTTCACTGGGCGTTGCAACAAGGCTTTGACGAAGTTCAAGCTGTTGCTTTTGACTATGGTCAGAAACACTCAATTGAACTCGACATGGCTCGTGCGCAATGTGACGCAACAAAAACGAAACTTGAAGTCGTCGAACTCGGACCGATTCTGAAAGGCACGTCGCCTCTCGTTGATCCGAAAGCAGAACTTGAACAATATGAAGACGGCGACCTTCCAGGCGGTCTTGAAAAAACCTTTGTTCCAATGCGCAATCAACTGTTCCTTACAATTGCAGCAAACCGAGCGTACTGCATCGGTGCAACAAATCTTGTCACAGGCGTTTGCCAAGCCGACTCCGGCGGTTACCCAGATTGTCGTCAGAACTTTATTGACGCATTAACGTCGTCGATCAATCTCGGTACGTTCACAGGTGAACCTGGAACAGTAACGAACCTTCGCATCCACACGCCATTGATGGATTTGACCAAAAGTGAAAGCATCGACATGGCAATGCGCATGGAAGGCGCATATGCTGCTTGGGCTTATTCACACACTGCCTATGACGGTGCCTATCCCCCACTTGGCGCTGATCACGCAACAGTTCTTCGAGCACAAGGCTTTGAAGAAGCTGGTGTCCCAGATCCTTTGATCGTTCGAGCAGTTGCCGAAGGTTTGATGGAACTTCCAACGTCTAAAAACTACGACGCTGCGCGCAAGGTTCTCGGTAAAGGATCTAAAACGAAGAAGCGCGTTCCAGCTGAAATTGTTGCCGCTGTTGCAAAAGAAGTTGGCGCTAAATGAGCGGCTCAGATGAAAAAGGTCAAGGGCTAATCAAAAGTGTCCTTGACCTCATTGAACCTGGTCAACGTGAAGGACTTGAAGAAACACCTTCCCGAGTAGTGAAAGCTTGGAAAACGTGGTTCGGTGGTTACGACGTTGAACCAAAAGATCTTTTGAAGGTTTTTGAAGATGGCGCAGAAGGCGTTGACGAGATGGTTATCGAAGTCGATATTCCATTCTATACGCACTGCGAACATCACATGGCGCCTTTCTTTGGTCTTGCGTCAGTTGCCTACATACCTAACGGTAAGGTTCTTGGCTTGTCCAAAATGAACCGACTCGTCGATATGTTTGCGCGACGACTTCAAGTTCAAGAGCGATTGACAAATCAGATTGCTGACGCTCTTGAAGAAGGTCTTAGTCCGAAAGGCGTTGGCGTACTTCTTCGCGCAAGGCATATGTGCGTTGAATCTCGTGGTGTTCAACATCGAGGCTGCTCAACAACGACTAGCGCTTTGCGAGGCGCTATCAAAGACGAACCTGACGCGCGAATGGAATTCCTGACGCTCGCAAAAACAAACACGCCAATCTAGGAGAACTAAATGGCATTCGAACCACTCTCAAATCCCGAAGACCTTGCCAAGCTTGGATCAGGGTCATCGAACTTTGACGGCAAAGCTGAACCTGCAGACAAACGTCTGCTTGAAGCTTTCCCAAATCCCATGAAACGCGTTGCAGGTGTCGGATCAATCCAACTTGGTGGGTACGACGACCCAAAAGAGTTTACGTCACTTTGTCCTAAGACGGGACAACCCGACTTTGCTCGTATCATCGTTGAATATGAACCGCGGGACTTGTGTGTCGAGTCGAAGTCTTGGAAACTTTATCTCGGGTCATTCCGTGATGCACAAGAATTTCATGAGGCGTGCGTTGCTCGAATTTGTCGCGATCTTGTGGAATTGCTCGACCCGAACTACCTTCGCGTAACTGGCGAATTTACCCCTCGTGGTGGTATCTCGATCAACCCAACGATGGTTTATAGTCGTGGCGATGACTCACATCTTCCTGAGCCTACTTAATTAAGAACTGCCCGCTTTCGAACTTGAAGGCGGGCAATTCACCGACTACTGTTGAACGACAGATAATAACGGAGATACCATGGCTTATCCTTTAACACCAAACCAACAAAGTTTCATTGATCATTTAAAACAGCAAATGACTGACAATCGCGCTGTTAAACTTGTTGAAGAATCATTTCAGGTCAGGAACGCAAACTCTCAAAGCGGTTTTCAAACTGTAACAGAAGCGGTTGAGAGCTTGACTGAAGTCGTTGACGAGGTTGCTGGCTAATGCACCTTTACATGTCGGGAACACCAAGAAACGATCCTTACCAGACCGTTGAAAATCGAATGAACACGCACCGTCTTTTCTCGATGCACGGTGAGTATGAAAAGCAAGTTCTACGATGGGTAACCGATCTTCGAAAAGGTATTCTTGACGCTGACCAATACTTGCGCGCGTACCCACAGCACATTGACCTGATCAAAAATCGTGACATACGACGACGCGCACAGCAAGCAGATTATGGTCGATCTGTGGACTGGGACACAGCAGAAATTCTCGAAGAAGCATGCCAACGACTGAAAGGTCGTCCACATCCAAAAGCGATCCTTTTAGACTCCGGCGCATTTACAGCTTGGAACAAAGGTGAAGAAACAACTGTCAATGACGTTCTTCGAAAGTACTCGAAATTCATCGAAGCAGCGGGGGACATGTTCGACGAGATATGGGGTATTAACCTCGACGTTATCCCAGGGGAGAAAGGCCGCGACCCGACTCCTGACGAACTAAAACGAGCAGTTGAAGTGTCAGACGTCAACTTTGAGATTCTTGTCAAAGAGTTTGGAGACATTATTCTTCCCGTTTATCACCAAGGTGAAAGCATTGAACGATTGAACGAGTGCGTTGCGCAAGTCGATGGAAAGTCAAATTACATTTGTGTGTCACCACGAAACGATCTTGCAGAAACGCATCGTGTCGTCTGGTCTCGCGACGCTCACGCGGAGCTGACACGCAATCACCCGCACATTATGACTCACGGCCTTGCTACGACAGGTAATAAAATGGTGCGAACCGTTCCTTGGTACTCAGGCGACTCTGCTGCTTGGGTTCAACATGGTGGCTATGGCATGATCGACATTTTTCACGATGAAGAACATTCATTCGGAAAGAAAAAAGATCCTCATTACATGAACTACTTTGTCTCGTTTGAGAATGTTGAATATGATCTTGCAGCCGAAGTAAAAGCAACTGACGGCTCAATCGTTACCGGTGTCAATCTAGGACTGACAGGAAATGAAAGTCTTGCGGAAGGCGCTAATGCGTTTAAACAAGCAGGCGTTGATCCAGACCATTTTCCTTTAATTGGTGGTCACAAGAACGATATTAGTAAGTCGTACTTCATGCTTTCTGACGATCATCAAAAGTACATTCGTGATCGCGTCGAAGCCCTTGGTTTTCCTTTTGAAGTTTGTATGTGGGACTCTCGCGTTAGAAACCTCATCTGTATGTCTGAGTTCGTCACGTTTGCTGAATGGGCTAAGTCATCAACGAAAGACGCAGGTCAACAATACCTACTAGGAGATCTCTGATGCAATGGTCACCTGATCAAGATCGCGCATTAAAAGCAATTGACGAATGGCTTAAACGAGGTGATTCTCCCCGCTTTGCTTTAGGTGGCTATGCGGGAACTGGTAAGACAACGCTTGCTCGTCACATAGCTGAGAATCATGGAGGTGAAGTTAAGTTTGGCGCTTTCACTGGTAAAGCAGCTAGTGTGCTTCGCGCTAAAGGCTGTCCAAATGCAACAACAATCCACAAATTGATTTATCAGCCGAAAGGCTCAATTGGTGAGACAGAAATCGAAGAGCTCCAAAACCTTATTCAATCTGAGGCGTTGAAAAAAGATCCAGATGAGATGAAACTGTTCACTTGGCGCCGCGAACTTGAAAAGAAAACAGCAGATTCAAATGCTGTGTTCGAACGCAAGCAAGAATGCGAAATCCAAGAAGCTGATCTTGTCATCATTGATGAAAGTTCAATGGTTGATAGGCGCATGGGTCAGGATCTCGAGTCTTACGACATACCCGTTTTATATCTTGGCGATCCTGGTCAGCTACCACCCGTCAAAGGAAAGCCTCACCTTGGTGTTAACGACTACGATTTTGTTCTTGAAGAAATTCACAGACAAGCATCAGACAGTCCTATCATTTGGCTAGCTAATGAAATTCGTCACTGCAACTCGATCAAGTTTGGCGAACTTGGTGACGGGTTGGTAAAGCTTCTTCCTAAAAGTGATTGGGATATGGAAGTCATCGTTAATGCAGATCAAGTCATAACTGGTATGAATGTGTCTAGGCATCGCATCACAAGAAAAATGCGCTCTTACATTGGTTTTGAGCAAATCTTTCCTCTGGCAAACGACAAGTTGATTTGTCGTCGAAATGATCACGAAAAAGGGGTACTGAATGGCGTAACGTGCCACGCACTTCGTGAAGGAACGAAACGAGGAAACATAATTTATTTAGACATTGAGTACGACGGTCGACCAATGGGTGGTACTATTTGTGACCCTGGATTTTTCCAAGAGAATTATGGCGAACGAACGCACTTCCCAAAAGGTGATGGTATTCAACAATTCGATTATGGCTACTGTATAACAGGCCATAAATCGCAAGGCTCTCAATGGGGTCACGTTGTCATTGCTGACGACAAGATGCGCGTCAACGACCGTTCTCAGCGTCAAAAATGGCTTTACACTGTAGTAACAAGAGCAGAAGAGCGATTGACGTACTACGTGTAGGATCTCAAACGCTCATTGACGACGCAAACCCAACGCTTTAATAGAAAACTATGGAACCCACCAGTCCGAAACAAGCCCGTGAGATGGGCGTGAACAAATACTTATCCGGAAAGCCGTGTCCGCACGGGCATAATGGATACAGATACACGATTAACTCAGCTTGCGTTGAATGCACGAGAGCGCGAGAAACAAAAGAATACGCAACTGACCGAGAAAAACACTGGAGTAGGTCTCTTTGGCACAACGCGAAACATCGCGCAAGAAAACAAGGCTTACCATTCACTATTAAATTAACAGACGTCGAAATACCTTCTACGTGCCCAGTTCTAGGGCTTGAAATTTCTATGGGAAGTGGTCGACCCGAGAACTCAAGTCCTACTATTGATCGGATAGTTCCTAGTAAAGGCTATACACCAGAAAACATAGTTGTTGTAAGCTACAGGGCGAACAGACTTAAAAATGACGCAACAGTATCAGAACTAAAAGCGTTGGCTGATTTCTATGAAAGGAACGCACTTGACTAAGTACCTTGTATTCGACACGGAAACAAATGGTAAACGACCAAAAGGTCGTAACAACCCACTTACTTCTGAACCTGCTCTCGTCCAGATCGCGGCTGTTTTATTTGACGATGATCGACGACCAGTTGGGCACGTTTCCTGTTTCATGCAACCACTTGACGGGCAAGGTAAACCTGCAGAAATTCCAACTGAAAAATTCTTTTTGGATAGCGGCATTACACAGGACGTAGTAGACCGCTGTGGGACTACATATCAAGTAGGGCTTGGTATGTTTAACAACTTAGTGAAACGAGCAGACGCAATAGTTGCACACAATATGCAATTTGACGATCCGATCATTCGCGCTGCTTATTCGCGTATTGCTGCACCTCAGCAAGTATACTGGGACACAAAAAAACTTTGTACTATGAAAACGCTTGAACCAATACTCAAGCTTCCAGGCAAGTACGGCTTTAAGTTCCCAACGCTGGATGAGTCCTATCGTGCACTTGTTGACCCAACTGGGTTTGAAGGTGCGCATGACGCAATGGTTGACGTTCAAGCATGTGCTGAAGTGCTTTGGGCAATTGAAGACAAAATTGCTGAAGGTGACGAACGATTTGAAGGTCATTCATTGTGGCAACTGCCTGAGAATTGGCCGAAAGGATAACGGTGATGAAAGAAGTGTTCTCATATGTAAGACCAGCTTGCGACTTTGCAGGCGTCTTGTCGCACGAAGCATCTGTGGGCGTCGTTGATGGTCGGATGGAGGCATACAATAAGACACTTGTTGTTTCGCAACCATGCGACTTACCCAACTTTAGCGTTCCAGTTGTTGACTTCGACAACGCGCTTCGTCGACTTGAGGATCCAACACTTCGCGTCACAGATCAAAACGTCATCCTAACCGGCAACACTCGCGTCAAACGTCTCGCAAACAGAACAGCTTTGAAACGGCCTGAATGTGAGACGCACGAGATTTCAGATCTTGCCAATTTACTGGATGTGATTGATGAAGTTTTCTCTTTCACTGAAGGCAATCCCGCGCGACCTTGGTCAGAGGGCGCGCGTTTCGATCAAACGACTGTCACTGCAACTAATTCTGTGATGCTAATTCAGTCAGAGCTCAACGCTGACTCAGGCCTTGAAGGCGTGACGTTGTCTCGCACAGCTCTTGCGTACATACGCCTTAGACGCGCGGATTTGAAATCCTGGGCTTGGACAGACAGAGGCTTGCTTATGGACTTCACAGATGGTGCATGGGCACTTGCTGCTAAGATGTCCATGGAGATGCCCGAGCAAGCAGTTGGCTTGTTATCTCAAATTGAAGATTGGAGCGAAATGCAGTCAATCACTGACGAGTATCGCGGTAGCGTTATGCGTGCAGCTGACTGGGCAGAAGAGCTTCTTGAAATTCATGAAGACAAAATTCATGCGGGTAAATTTTCAACTGATCACGATGAACCCGCACAAACTAATCTCGGTGACAAAGTTCCTGCGTTGTTTTCAGCGAAAGATCTTGTCACTGTGATAGGAACGGCAAACCATGTAGGTTTTGACCGTTATCCCAACCCCGTTCCATTCACAACGAAGAGCGGATCAAAAGGCTTGATTGCAGGCCGCAGTTAAAAGGACACTAACGGTGAATACTTTCTCAAAACTCTTCAACAAAGTTCTCGGCAAACCTGATCCTGATGGACCAGTTCCAGGCCCTATGGGAAAGATACTTTCTCAAATGGGTATCCATGAAATTGGACCAGCAAAAACAGGTATCCCACTTTCAGTTTTGATGGGCTGTAAGAAAGAACACGTTTTGATTCCGGGCGCATCACGACCATCTTACACTCGGGAAGGCAAACCCGTCATTGCCAAAAATGAACATGGCAAAGAATATCACGTTATGGAAAACTATGCCGTGACCAAGAAAATGTGGAAATCAATGCAAAACGATCAGAAGCGTAAAGCTGAAGGTCGCTGGTATTCAGGCGCGAAGGTGGCTGCATAAATGTTTGGTCAAAACGAGATCGTAGGACAGAAGAAGTTCCCAGACGAGGACAAACTTCTTGTAACCAGCTTCTTTGCGACAATGCAAGGCGAAGGACCGTACTCAGGCCGTCGCGCCGTGTTTCTTCGTTTGTCGAAATGCAACCTTGCTTGTTCGTTCTGCGACACTTACTTTGATTCCGGCGACTGGTTTGGTTTTGAAGAACTAAGTGAACGTTTAAACGATCTCGTTGACGACAAAAAAGGTTGGGGGCTAGTTGTGACAGGTGGTGAACCGCTGTTGCAGAAAGCCCTCACCGGTTTCCTTGAACAAGAAGCGTCGAAATGGAACTGGACACAAATTGAGTCAAATGGAATAATTCCACGCGACATTCCAGACAGTACAACGCTTGTCATTTCGCCTAAGTGTCTCGAAAAGAACGACGTTGCAATTCGTTATTTGAAGCCAAATCAAACAAACCTTGAACGAGCGGATTGCTTAAAGTTCGTAATGGAAGACAGTGACGGTCCTTATTCAGAAGTTCCTGACTGGGCGTTAGAGTGGGCGCACAATAACACGATACCAATCTTTGTGTCGCCTATGAACATTTATGCGCGTGAACCTCAGAAGGCAAAGATTGCTCGTACTTCAAATCAAACGTCGATTGAAGATCGTTCAACAATTGAAGAGGTGATCTCATTCTGGGATCCAGGATTACTCGACCTTAAAGCTAATCAACGCAATCATGAGTTTACTGCAAGGTATGCAGTTCAGAACGGATTGCGCTTTCAACTTCAAACTCATTTATACGCTGGTATGGCATAATGGTAGGATTTAGTAACGGGTCGTTAATATTTTCACCGACCCTGAAACCAGACAAGAAAACACCTGCACAAGCCAAAAAAGCATTTGAAGTCCCCACCGACCTTCCCACCGATTACGTACCACCTGAGTATCGTTCAATTGATGGGTTAAAGCGTATCGGTCTTGACATTGAAGGACATGACCCACACCTAAAGGAATTGGGTCCTGGTGCGCATAGAAAAGATGGTAAGGTTGTCGGTGTTGCAATCGCGTATTCTGACAAGGACGCATCATACTACCCAACAGCACATGAAATAGGCGAGAACGTTCCCGACCCCGATAAGTTCTACGAACGACTTGCGAAGGAGGCGGAGTCTTTTGAAGGTGAGATCGTCGGTGCAAACCTTCAGTATGATCTTGACTGGTTGCGAACACGTCACGGTGTTATTTTTCCAAAAGCTAAATTCCGTGACGTTCAAATTGCTGAGCCACTGCTTGACGAAAATCGCATGACGTACAAATTGAACGTGCTTGCGAAAGACCACCTTAACAAAACAAAAACAGACGAAGATCTTCGTCGACTTTATGGTGGCGGGTATATTGAGAACATGCACCTTGTTCACCCAGCGCATGCTGCTGTCTACGGTGCAGGCGATGTGACGTTGCCGTGGGAAATTATGGACGTCCAAGAACGCTTACTTGAAGCAGACGGATTAACCGAACTGTTTCATATGGAAGCCGCTTTGACACCGTTGCTTCTCGAGATGAGGCACCGAGGCGTTCGTGTTGACATTCAAAAAGCAAACGAATCTTACGACGAATTGAAAGAAGAACAGCGTCAGATTGAAGCGCGCGTGAACGAAATGGGACAAGCGCATGTTGACATTTGGTCTGCGGAAAGCATAGCAGTCGCTTTTGAAAACCTAGGCTTGCCTTACAATAAAACGGCTACTGGTAAACCTTCGTTCACTAAAGACTTCTTCAAAACAGTTGACTCTGAGATTGGTAAACTGATCGCGCAAGCACGTGAAAATGATAAGATCGCGGGCACTTTCATCAAATCCTATATTCTTGACGGTCACATTGACGGTCGTTTGCACTGCATGTTCAATCAGCTGAAATCTGATGAAGGTGGAACAGTATCGGGACGCTTTTCATCTTCTGGACCTAACCTGCAAAACATTCCTGCTCGTCATCCAGTAATGGGCCCAATGATGCGCTCAATGTTCATTCCTGAAGAAGGTATGCTTTGGGGCTCGCTTGATTGGTCACAGATTGAATACCGATTGCTCGTCCACTACGCCTCAATCACAAAAGGCATTGACGCGTCGAACGCTGTTAAGATGTATAAAACGGACGCGAAGACCGACTTCCACACAATGGCGTCAGAAATCACGGGTGTTCCTCGCAAGCAAGCAAAGAACGTCAACTTCGGTGTCGTCTACGGTATGGGTGTTCCTAAACTTGCGAATGACCTTGGCGTGTCGATTGATGAAGCAAAGTCAATCATGGCACAGTTTCAAGAGAACGCACCATTTATGAAAGGCATGCTTGATCGTTGTTCGAACGCTGCTGCAGGTCGTGGCTTCATTCGAACCATTATGGGGCGAAAACGTCGCTTCGATACGTGGGAGGTCAAATACTCAACGCCTGACGGTGTTGAAACAAGCTACATTGACACATGCGATCTAGACGACTTCTGTTCAAACAACAATGTCCGCGGTCGTCCTCGCCGCGCGTTCACGCACAAAGCGCTGAATGCTTTGCTGCAAGGATCAGCTGCTGATTTGATGAAAAAAGCAATGGTTGAAATGTGGGACTCAGGTATTTTCAGCACGCTTATTCCTCACCTAACCGTCCACGATGAATTTAACAGCTCTGTCCCAGACACAAAAGAAGGTCACGAGGCTTTCAATGAAATGCGACACATCATGGAAACAACTCTTGAACTAGACATTCCCATCTTGGCTGATGGTACAATGGGTTCTAACTGGGACGAGGCAAAATGATCGTTGAAGACGATATGCAAGAAATCCCGCCCTTCTGGGTTTTTGAAATTGATGTTGACGAAAAACCGCAAGCTCGTGTCTTCGGAGAAGAGGGCAAAAGGAACTGGGTATTATGGAAACTATCTCAGTATGTGATTGCACTTGAAGACAAAGGCGCTGTAACTGTTAGACAACTGATTAACGGAGAATGGAAAGACGCAAATGACTGGCGAAACCTTGCACACTAAATACCGACCAACAACGCTCGACGACGTTGTTGGTCAGGATCACATAAAAGAAGGCCTCATGGCACAACTTGCTGCTGGAAAGCAACAAGCATTTCTATTTGAAGGGCCCAGCGGCACAGGCAAGACAACACTTGCTCGGATTTGTGCAAGTGAACTCAATTGCTTTGATGTAACAGAAGTAGACGCTGCGTCGAATACAGGTGTTGACGATATGCGCGAAGTTTCATCTCGCGCGAATTTCGTTTCTCTTGATGGTGGTGGTAAGGCTTTTATCATTGATGAATGCCACAGGTTGTCACGACAAGCTTGGGAGTCACTGCTGAAAGCAATCGAAGAACCACCCGAAGGCGTTTACTGGTTCTTTTGCACAACTGAACCTAACAAGATTATCAAAACAGTTCGCACTCGTTGTGTGACCCATACGCTGAAAGACGTTCCGTGGCGTGCTCTATTGAAGTTACTTGATCGCGTTGCAAAAGCTGAAGGAATTGAGGTCCACGAAGACATTCTCGACGTCTGTGCTGAAGAAGCTGGCGGCTCGCCTAGGCAAGCACTAATCAACTTGATGTCTGTTCAGCACACAACGTCTGTTGACGACGCACGACAA
>Ga0070746_10000122_pt1 | contig 40164 bp, 42 predicted proteins | sample VirMetDEL_Mar_21_FD_77016 | JGI IMG/M metagenome (GOLD analysis project Ga0070746, IMG submission 77016) | Aqueous microbial communities from the Delaware River and Bay under freshwater to marine salinity gradient to study organic matter... | ecosystem: Environmental > Aquatic > Marine >...
CCTGGCGTGTTGGATGGAGACGGTGTTACATCTGGGGTGTTAGTTGGAGTAGGCGTTGGTGTATTAGATGGTGTATTAGCTGGTGTATTAGATGGTGTATTGCCTGGTGTATTAGATGGTGTATTTGTTGGAGTAGGTGATGGTGTATTGCCTGGTGTATTAGATGGAGATGGAGTTACATCTGGGGTGTTAGTTGGAGTAGGCGTTGGTGTATTAGATGGTGTATTAGCTGGTGTATTAGATGGTGTATTGGCAGGTGTATTAGATGGTGTATTGGCTGGTGTATTAGATGGTGTATTGGCTGGTGTATTAGATGGTGTATTAGCTGGTGTGTTGGTTGGTGTAGGTGTTGGTGTATTAGAAGGTGTATTAGCTGGTGTGTTAGACGGTGTATTAGTTGGTGTATTGGAAGGTGTATTAGAAGGTGTATTAGAAGGTGTATTGGCTGGTGTGTTAGATGGTGTGTTAGTTGGGGTATTCGTAGGTGTATTGGTAGGTGTATTAGTAGGTGTGTTAGTTGGAGTGATAGTTGGTGTAACAGTAGGAGTGTTAGTTGGTGTATTGGTAGGTGTGTTGGTTGGAGTGTTAGTTGGTGTAACAGTAGGAGTGTTAGTTGGTGTATAGGTAGGTGTGATAGTAGGTGTAACAGTAATCGTAGGGGTAGGGGTAGGGGTAGGTGAAGGTGGTATAGTAAAGCAGTCATATAAATGATCTCCACATTCACTATATGGTGTTAATAGAACGTAAGAATATGCACAAGTAGGTGGAACAAAAGAATTAAATACAGATTCCGCTTGAAGAATAAAATATTTATTTTCATATATTTCTTCATCAAATACATAGATTGGTATTTTAGTACTTTGAGTACCCGTCTCATCAACCCACCAATTAACAATTTTTTTAGTTTCAGTAAGAAAACTACCGAAAAAAGATGTAATAGGTTTATATATAGTCCCTGCGCTTGTTATGTAATTCTCTGTCCCTAGTACAGCCTTAACAGAAACCATAGCAGGTCCCTTAGTGTAAATTAAATTATTATTAGCGTCGAGAACTATATTACCATCAGTATCCGTTAAAATATCATCTCTTATAAGTTTAACTTCAGCATTACATGCGCATGCTTCAAAACTATTTTCATAAGACTCCCATACTACTCTACTTGGAGCAACTCGTGTTAATTCAAACCCATCTACATTTTTACCTACTCTATCGTAGTTAAGAGAAACGCCATTAAAATTTTGCTGCTCAAAATAAAGTACAAGATTGTTGCTTGATGTATCGTAATTAAAGTAGTTATAGCTTTTTAAAAGTTTAATATCAAAGCTATCATTAAAAGGAGCTCTATAAACATTGAGATTAATATTAATAAAATCCGTTGAGTAGAGAGTAGAATCCCCGAAAGGTATTTTATATAAGGTTAAAGAAACCGTATAAGTTATAGGGTTGACTGCACTTGAAGTAACAAAAATATTACTTAAACTTAATTCCGTTATTGAACCATTATTAGTTAATGGTTTTGTAATTACTTGATTTTCTCCCCCTTTACCCCAATCTATAACTATCTTTTCATAAATGTCATAGGTTTCAGTTATATTTGAAAGTGGTAAAATTAAATTTGTTATACCATAATTGGTTATAGAAGTATTGACTGTTACTGTAGAGTTAGGTTTAGCGTTATACATTGAGTTCAATTGAACTAATGTAGGTGCAAAAATAAAATCGTTACTAACATTTTCCATATTATGATAATTCTAATGTGAAAATAAATGGGTCATCATAAGTACCAAAAGGTGTATCAGGGTAAGGTAAAGGCTGGCCATTAGCTATAGCTTCTACGTTTGATATCATTTCTAACCATTGTGGGTGAACTGCGTTTTGTATTGCTGCATAAGATACTCCTTGAGATTCTGTTTCATTATTACCACCTATTATACCGTCCCCGCCCAAGCAACAATATTTTTCAACTTCTAAAGTAAACGGTGGTGTAGGTGGATCCGTTGGTTCTAACCATTGACCTTCTTGATCACCGGATTGAATTTCATACCATTTTAGTCTACCACAAGGAGCACCTAGATCAACATTATAATAATCTGTATAAGGATCTAGTATATAGGTCTCGTTACCACTACCATCAACTTTTATTCTAGTTGAATATCGGTTAAAGTTTAAATAACTCCATGTTGCAAATGTGAACATATTCAACCAGTCTCCTGAATTTGCTACACTTTCAGAAGCAAACCAGTAATTAATTTCACATCTTAAAGATTCATATGTTTCATTATATTCAATAGTATGATCAGGATCTCTATATAAGACTGTTACAATTCTTTCTCCTCCGGTATCAGTAACGCTATTTGTATCGGCTGTAGCATTAAATCTAACAGTTGTACCACACTCTTTAAGAGAGTTTTTAGATCTTATAGAAACATAATAAATTGCATTTACGTCCTCCCCACCACCAGGATTTATAGTAGGGGTAGGAGTTGGTGTAACTGTAGGAGTAGGTGTACTTGTAGGGTCAGGAGTAGGGTCAGGAGTAGGAGCAGGTGTACTTGATGGTGTTACAGTCGGGGCAGGTGTACTTGTTGGTGTAATAGTTATAGCTGGTGTGTTAGATGGAGATGGAGTCACCTCTGGGGTATTAGTTGGTGTATTAGTAGGAGTAGGAGTATTAGTTGGGGTATTTGTAGGTGTTGGTGTAGGTGATGCCCCATTTGATGGGGATACAGTTGGAGTAGGAGTATTCGTTGGTGTAATAGTTGGTGTAGTAGTTGGTGTATTTGTTGGTGTGTTTGTTGGTGTATTAGAAGGTGTTGGTGTGATAGTACGAGTAATGGTAGGTGTAGGTGTAGGTGTAGGTGTAAATAAGAATTCTTCCGGACATGTAGGGGTAGGGGTAGGTATATGAGGTGGTATGCAAGTAAAATCTGTAGGCTTTTTATAAAACCCTTGCATATTAATACTTCGTAACTCAAAATTACAAGCTCTATGACCAGTAGAAAAACTCATACCTGGTGTAAGAATAGTAGGGTTTATATCACACGGGTCGGTGAATGTCGCTTCGTAACAAAGCAAATCAATAAAATCATTTGTATCACAATCTAAGACGTAAGCTCTAATTCTACTCCCATTATTATCAAGCACTACTTTAAAAGTATTAAATTGTACATCGTTGTAAGAAGTAACAGGTTGTGCGAGTGTAAGACCGGAACTTGAAAGGTTTCTAGTATAAAGCAGTCTATGCTGTTCGTAAGAACTACTTCTTAAAGTTATACTATTAGGGGAATTGTCCCCTGCTCCTGATTTACCTTCAGCGATTGTATGAAAATCGCCACCGATATCAAAACCAAGACCAAGATGAGCTCCATATAACCCTTGAGAGAATTCTACGAGCAACCCGTTGTACTCATCTACAGTAACTGCAGAGGCTGGAGAATAGCCTAAGCATGTACCCGGTCCTGAACCTATAAAGTCTTCATGAGAACTTAAAGTATGAAAATATAAACAAAAACCCTCTCCTACACCGTCAGGATTATAAGAAGAAACCGTTCTTACATCACAAATAGTGTTACTATGATTGGTACAAAGATATTCCTGATCTACAAAGTAATAAGAAGCAATATCAAAAGTTACTATAATTTGTTGTCCAGGGTCAAAACTACTTAAAAAGTTGAAAAAGGTAACATTATGACCAAAAGTACTAAGGGTATCTACACTAGCGCTATTAACTTTTAAGGAGTCTCTTTGTAGAGCGTGTACTGCAGTAATATCCTCGCATGGAGGGGCGTACTGGCAAGGATATATCTCTCCTGCTACTGAAAGAGGAAAGACATATAACCCTGTACTTTTTGGATAGGTTTGTAAATCTATATTAGGTGAAAGATAACCGTCTCCGAATGATGTACCCCATGTATCATAAGAAGGAGTATAAGCGTTAATACTGTAGGGGTTTAAGATTCTACCATTTTTCTTAAATCTATAATTAAATACAACTACACCTTCTAAACCAATAGGTAATCTTCCTATAAAAGATAGGTCGAAAATATTATTTATTGCGTCAAAAGAAATAACAGGTTCATCAGTTTTTTGAATATTAAGCTCTAAATAAGTACTACCTAAGGAAAATGGCATTAAACTTGGTAGTAGTTGAGGGTCGTTGACATTAACTAAAGGAAAACTTCTTTCTTTATTGAGAGTTTTAAGATTATAGTTATCAACTCTCGGGTATATAAGCTTAATAGGGGTAGAGGAAAGAAATGGAAATAGGGTTAAATTAAAGTTATATACAGTATCCTCTTTCTCAATATACCAGAATACAGAATCTTTATTGAAATCGTTCGCGTCTATTACTTGCGAGCATGTTCCAAAACTTCCTGATAATACTGATCCTAAACAATCCATTCAATAATATTTATTAAATTATCCCTCTATTGTAGATTAGTTTGGAAAGGATAAAACGGTTCAAATGTATTTTTATTTAAATCAAACTTAAATCTTTCCATAATTTTATAGTTTTCCGTCTTAATAATTATAACATCTTCTATAATATTAAAGGTAATAACTTTATTATTAATTTCTTCTTTAGTTTGTTGAGGATATTTTACGAATACTGAACTAAACGCTGCTGTAAGAGTTGTCATTGCAGTATTATTAAATGTTTTAAGTTTAATCTCACCGTACAGATATTTCTTTTCATCTATTGAATTAATTAATTTAGTTGTGCATAGAGTCTGTACAAGGGTATTGTAGCTACTTTTTCTATTTAGATATACAACTTCATCTGTTGAGGTTATAACTCCAGTAAATTCATTAAAGTCTTTTAAAGATCTTGGTACATTAGAAGTATATGTCTTGTCAAAATTATCTGGAGTATCGTAATTATTGAACTTTTTAAATAAAGCATAATTATTACCAAAGATATCTCCTTGCCACCTATATATATCGTCTGTACCTACATTATAGTTATCCTGCTTAGTATCCATAGGTACTGGGTTAGGTATTTTAGAGATATATACGTCAGAATTAGCCCATACACTCTTTTCTGGCCCTGTAAAAAAGTCAAAACTTTCTATTGTTTTATTAATACCAGATTTATACTCGTAATTAGATTCTTCATAAGAATGATAGCCGTTAAACTTTTGATAAGGTCTTATATCTTTAATTTTTCCCCAATTATAGTTACCGCCTAGATTGTTAACAATCCATCCCGGGTTTTCTTCATAATCCCAAACATAAGGATAATTAATCTTAGAGTTACCTCTTATATTAATAGATTTACTCGGATCTGGTGTTATATTTGTACCCGAAAGAGAGTTATTTATGTAATAACTATAGTATTTTGATAATGAAATACTTATTCCCTGTTTATGAGGAAGGAAGAACCCACCAATTTGTTGTAAAGTCTGCAACTCTTTTGTATTTTTTACTGCTTGCAGGGTAAAGTTTCTGAAATTAAGTATATTACCATATTTTTTCGCTGCGTTTATTAATAGACCAGAAACAGGGTTAGTAGTATTTGCTCCTGAAACATAGAAAACGTCATTACCTAAAAACTTATTAGAACCATATTTTTCTTGAGCTAGACTTACACCGTTTTTTATTATATTAAATATAAGATTTTCTTCACTCTTCTCACCATATAAGAAATATTTTATATCTAAGTCATTTATATTTGAACTAAATATTTTTCTTTTAATTCTAAGTTTACTTTGAGTTAGTAAAAAACTATCATTTGAAGTAACCAGGAAATTATTTTTTAATTCGTTAAATTGGGTAATAATATTACCACTAAGTTCTGGGAAGTATAAATCTTGATTAAAATAAAGAAGATTTAAGTCTTCATATTTACCGCCATCGTAAAGACTAGGGTTTTCTTTTCCTTTGTTGTAGTCTTTGTCAAAATAATCTTCGCTTCTCCCATAATAATAGGTAATACCTACATCAAGAAAATTTATAGTATTGAGAGAAGGGAATGTAGAAAAGGTATTAGTGAAATCTTTATCGTTATAAAGAGTATAAATTAAGTTTTTTGTATAAGTTATGGTTCCGAATTCAGAACCTTTCATATTATAACGAACAACTGAAAACTTAGCTCTTTCTCTCTCTGAAGCTATATAAGTAGCTACTTGTTTAAGCTTAGAAGCAACTAAAGGTATTACATTAGAAAGGTTTTGGTTATTTGTTAAGTCTAAATCTTTAAAATAAATTTTTTCTTCGTTAGAGGTAAGATTAATTAATACGTACTGAATAGCATTGATATATTGTTCGCGTATTTTCTTCTTTTCTTGAGTATTAAGATATTGCTGAGTAACATTGTTATCAGTAAGGTAAGTTTTATAATCAAGAAAAGAATTGTTACCATTTTTGTCTAGCCCCTTTCTTGTTTTAGAAAAATTTTTAAATGATTGAAGATCCATATTAAAGTAGTCCAACTCCTTTTCTTAATTCGTTTTCTATATACTGTTCCATCAATCCCCCTTCTTTATTAAATAAATTGTAAAGATCAGGATCGTGCTGTAGGCTAGATAGAGTAGTTAGGAAATTACTCCAATCTACAGTATTCTCAATTTTATTTAAATTTTTTACATTTGTAGGTATTTGTAAGAAGAAGTCTTGTTGATCGTTGTGTTCATCCCAATCTACATCTTCTGGTAATCCCCAATTCCAGTTATTTGAATAAGCTGAAAGAGGGTAAGCTGATAAACCGCCAAAAATAGAGTCTATTGCTCCAGGATTATTATCAGCATACGCTGAAAGAGTCTGGTTATTAATACAAACAGGTGTTGGAGTGATTGTATAAAAAACATTCTGGAAATGTTGATTAATTACTATATTTTGTCCTGAATATATAATAGAATCTTGAGTAAGTTCTTGACCTAAATTAGTTTGAGCTTGGGTATTATTAACCAAATCGTTGTTTTTGTAGTTATAGTTATAACCTGTATCCATCCCTATAAGCTTATCATATTTTATACTAAGCAAATCCAATATACGTTGTAAGTTAGACGGGAAGTTCAGCTCATAATTCTTTGACTGATAACCGATAGTCTTATATAAAGAATAAAGCTCGTTGATATTGGATGTATCTAGATCAGATATATTAGAAGTAAAATTAGCAATCTTTTCGTATACTCTTTTACCAAATTCATTAGGGTTACTACTCTCATCTCCTGCTATATAAGAAAAGAAATAATCATAAAGATTTGTTTGTTCAATTAAAGAAGGCATAAAAGCATAGCTTTTTAAAGTGCCTGTATAATCGAAATCTTCGTTAATTTTATTTATATTATAAACTATATCGTTTGGAAAATAGTTTAGAACCTTCAGACCACCTATATTAGCGCTAACACTATTAACTACAAATACACCTGCTGCAGATAATATACCGGGGTTAAATATATTATAATCTGTTCTTGATAAATAGCTTGCAGACAAGCTTATTGAGTTAAAGTATCCTGAGAACTGAAAATTTTCTACATAATCAGCAGAAAAAGTTGCTACAGCAAAAGAGCTTAACGTATCATTATCTACTGAAGGTAAATTTAAAGGTGAAAAACTATATTGATACTGAGTAAGATTATCAGGACCGTAAATATTTGGAGAAGCCCCTGGGGAGCCCCCTGCGGATAGAAGTGATACCTTAACCGTATTAGCTGAAAGAGTATCATTTAAACCAATCAATGTGATCTTAGGGTAATACTTTAGAAAGTTGTTATTTATATCTTTTATCCCGATAAAAAGAGGGTATTGAGTACCATTAAATATACTAACTGGAAAGTTTTCCTCTAAACCGTTATAAGAAAAACCTATTTCCCACGGATAATTTACAGCAATTATAGCAGATAATGTTGCACTGGAATTATTTATAATAGGCTGCTTACCCTCAAACAATTGGATGGTTTTATTATCTAATAGATATTTTCTTAAAGGTATATCTATTAGATTTTGAGTAAAGTAAAGAACATTGCTCGAATAATTAATAGAATCATCTTTGAAATAAAAACCATTATAGCCGCTAGTACCACAAAAAATACTATTAACACCGCTTACTGTACTTACAGTACCTGTAATACCATCATACTCTAGGTATATATTTTCAGAATTAGTAGATAAGGTATTAATGAAAGTTGGTCTCTGACCCCCATTAGGTAGAGGTCCATCTGTAGTAAATTGCCAAATCGGGTAATTTAAAAGATTGTGAGTAAAATAATCTTTCTCTGCAAGATAATCTACTGATTTACTTCTATCACAATAAAGATTAATATCGTAGTTGTTAGCAGATAAGCTAGGGCAAATTTGCCATGTATTGTATCTTACTAAAACAATAGGAGAAGGATTATATGCTCCTGCTAACCAAACATTTGAACTTAAAATAAATCTATCTCTACTTAATAATGTATCTGGATCGTTAGCACACAAACTAACCACATTATTAACAAGACCGGTAGAAGAAGAAAATGATGGAGTTATAGTATCTGTAATATAGTTATATGAAGTTAAATAAGTAGTAAAACTACCAACTGCTTCACCATCTTCGTCAGCGGTATAAAGTTTAATTTTATAAACCCCTGGTATTGGAAAATTATATTCCTTATCATTACCTTTTAGTACAAACTCATCATTAATTTCAAATATTATAAAATCTTTCTTATAAGAAGAAGGTATATCATCTTGAAGTACAGAAAGTTTTACTGGCATACCAGTAAAAGTAGATAGACTATAAACATTGTTACTATCTACTACTTTGGTTAAAGTAGTTCCTTTACCGGTAGTTATATAAAAAGGTATACTCATTAATCTATAATAATTTTATTAGAGAATGTAAAATATTGAGGTAAATACGGATACATAAAACTTTCAAGCTGAATAGATGAAGAAGCTGTATTTACATTTATTTCTGGATACTGAAAATTATACGAAATAAAACTCAACCCGCTTGTTGTTCCAGAAGAACCAGTTGTTTTAACATCTAAGACACCTTCAAGGTTAAGAATAGCAGAGTTTAAACTCGTTATATCAACTAACCCCCCAATTTTTAAATTATCGAAATAAGATTGAATTAAACTTATGATTTCCTGTTTTAAATTATCTTTGTTAATAATAATGTTAGGGTCTGTAGAAACTGTTACAAAAGAATTATCATTTAGTTGTACAACATTAGTTCCTTGATTTTCGCTGTTACCGTTTCCTAAAACAAAAGCAATATAAACCGGGTCCATTATAATCGCTTCTGTGTTTAATGTTTTAACTGAATTAATAGTAGAAATAATATTATTTTTTTGAGATGGGGATATAAAATTATTTTTTGTTATAGTCGTTGTTTTAGACGACGAAGTTTTAGGTACACAATAAATAAAAACATTATTAAAATTTGTTGAAGAAGAAAAAAGAATTTGATTAGATAATACATTAGTATCTAAATTAGGGTCATTCATCTTCAAATCATCAACAAGATATTTCAAATGAGAATTTAAATATTCGTCATTACTTAGAACATTCGCAGAATAAACAAAATTAGAAAAGTTTCTTTCAACGAAATTTTTATAATCAGTTGAATTAACAAGACGGTATTGAGAAGTAAATGTTTGAGGTGCTCTCTGTTTTATAGTAGCGACATTTTCTCCTTCAAAGTAATCTGTTGAATCTACTTCATTATTAATAGTAATATTTTGAATATTATCATTATTAAGATAATTTAAATTATCATTTTTAGTATCATTAAATATTCTCGCAAATCTAGGAGTATTATATATAGAAGTTGTTTTTCCATTTAAACGATTTGCGCTTATTACACCGGCTGCTCCTTCAGATTGAAGAAAATAAACTGATATAATATCTCCATTAGTAAGCTTTTTACCTGTTATATTATCCCCAAACTTAATTTCGTAATTTTTATTTTCGTTTAATCTTATTTCACATACTCTATCTTGAGGGCCATATAAAAACAAACTATCGACTCTTTGATATTTGTAATATGTTCCATTATCGACTTCTAAAACATATACGTCTATATTAAAATTATCTACAATAACATCAGAACCTGGAGTTAAAGTAAGAATTTCAAATTCAGAACCTAAAGCAAGTTTAGACGGATATTCAACAATTTTACCTTGATATAAAAGATAGGAAGAGCTAAACTGCTTCAAAGTTTCTACGGTGCCAGATTGAGTAGTTTTTTCAAATGTAACATCTTCGTTAAAAGTATAAGCAACACCATCTAGGGCTATATATGAGTATCTTGGTATTGTATAAACGTTAGCAGCTAAGTTAGTTGAACTAGCAACAAACGGTACGGAAGCAGTTTGATCTCCTATAGGGTTATAGTTTAGAGACTTTACTATTCTATTAATATTCTCGTAAAGCTGTGTTTCAGTAAATACAGCCTCACTAGATGTTTGATTTAAATAAAATAGAAGAGTTTGGTAGGAGTAGGCAACAATGTCGATAATAGCATTGATGTTACTACCTGTAAAATTTTGGTCTGTAAATACAACATTAGAAGGTGCGCTTAATCTATCAATCATTAAGCGCTTCAAGCTAGTTGCATCTAACGCAGCATATGCATTAGGGTTTAATTTAAATTCAGGATAAATTTCTGTTGCCATTTTATAAAATTTCTACTACACCATTTTCGAGATTCCCTTTTAGCCTTATTGACTGTTTAAGAGACGGGATATTATAATAGATGTTTATTTCGTATTTATAATCCTCCGGAAAAGGTACAACATTCACATAATGTAACTTTACTCTAGGTTCAAAGTTAGTTATAGCGAAAGTAATATCTTCTTGTATTCTACTTGCTATGAAATCAGTTACAGGCTCAAATAAATAATCTTCCAATCTCAAACCAAATTCAGGGTCAAGTATTTTTTGTCTTTTTCTTGTTGTTAATATATTAACAACAGCGTTATTTACAGCATTAATATCAAAGCTAACCTTTAAGTCGCTTTTGTCTTTTTTTGAACCAATATTATTGTTTCTTAAAGACTCCATAGACATAATATCAAAATCCTGATATTTATAGTTATTTAAACTATTAGGGTTTTTACTTGTTTGAAAAATAGAGCTAAGATTTACAGTTGCCATCTACTAAATATTTATAAATTTTTTTACTTTTAACATAAATATTTATAGTATGACATCTAAATTCGAACAAGTTTTAGAAGAACAATTAAACCGCTTTACCCGCAATGGTTTGTTGACTGGGGATTTAGTGAAATTTAAAGAAAATTTCTTAAATGATGAATGGACTAAAACCCAAGAACAAATAAAAGTTGATTTAATGAAGGAATTGAGTGAATCAGGTGATTATTTACGTGTTGGGCATATTAAATCTCCTTACGGATACAGTTTAGCAGGTAAAACATATGAACCGGATAACTTTTTTGTTGATGTAACAAGAGAAATTGCTCCTGGTATTTTTACGGATGTAGTAACAGTCCCTGCTTATTTAGTAGAATTACAAATGATGGGTGGGGAGAATAGAACTCAAACACCAATTAATCCTAAAAATGTAAGACCTAATAACGAAATTATTAAGCCAGAAGCTGCAGAAAAAGTTGTTTCAACAGCAAGATATATTGATGACAAGCACCCTACTTATCCGGTAATTAATCCTGCTAAAGGTAATGAAGATCCTGGAAATAGAGAACAGGCTGATAAATATAATGAGAATATACCTGATAATGAAAATCCTAGCAAGGATGTAGAAAATGAGTACGCTAAAAAGACTGCTGCTAAGTCAACAGAAAAGATGTACTTAAAAGGTTTAAAATAATTTTTTGTAGGTAAAGTAGGTAGGTGAGAGGGAGTGAAGTGGTGTTCACTCCCTCTTTTTTTACTCGTCATCCGGGACGAGAGCGATAACACAAGCATAAAAGTTAATTTCTTGATCCATCACAAAAGCGCATCTATAAAGATGTTCTGCGATTAAACCAAGCATTCTACGTTTTGCGTTATCATTGAATGAACACTCATTAATATAGTTAAAGAGAGATCTTAGAAGGTTTGGATAATCCCCGCTAAACACTTCCTCATTCTCAATAACAAATTGTCTAATGTCTTGACAAGCATTCTTTTTAAGAATTTTAACGAATAGATTCTTCATAAAAGAAACACTCTCTTTTGAATCCTTTATGTCCAGCTTTCCGTTAGAACAATTCTTTTGAAGCTCATTAATAGCTAACCTAAAGTCAGGGTAATGCTTTTCAATAATTTTTTCAATTACATCTGCCCTATAATCGATATTTTCCTCACTTAGAATATATCGTAGCCTTTCACCATAGTTGTTTTTATCAACAGTTAGGTCAAAGGTTTGACATCTGCTAGTAATAGCATTAATAATCTTATGACTAAAGTTGGCGGTAAGAATAAAGCGAGTTGTATTATGATGCTCTTCCATAACGTTACGAAGAGCCTTTTGGGAGTCTTGAGTTAAACCATCACATTCATCAAGAATAACTACTTTAATCTTACCGTCTAAAGACTTTGTCTGAGCGAAGGTAATTACCTTCGACCTAATTGTATCAATACCGTTTTCATCTGAAGCGTTGATATATAAATACTGGCATTCAAGAATATCATTTACAATAATCTTAGCTAAGCTTGTTTTACCAATACCTGGTTTACCAACAAATAGTAAGTGAGCAATATTTTCTGTCTCTTTAGCTTCTCTTACAAAAGCTTCTACGTTACTAGGTACTCGTATATCGTCTATAGTTCTAGGACGATATTTTTCAAACCAAATATGAGTGTTAGGATTATTCTTCTTCGTCGACATGTTTTAAACCTTCTTGAAGTACAGCTAAGATAGCTTCTGATAGTATATCATCAGCTTCTTTATTTGCAAATTGCTTGTATGTTTTAAGCTTTAAGGCAGTATTAATAAAAGCGTCTGTCGTATCGTAATTTACAGACAAAAAACTCTGCCCATCCTCTTCAACTAATTCAACATCTCTATAATTTGAATCTTGTATCAGTTGAGCTTGTAGGGTTAAGATTTCTTTACATTCCTGTTGATCCGAATCCATTTTCTCCTCTTTCTGTTTCTGAGATTTCTTCTGTCCATTCAACCGTAGAGTTAACAATTTCATACAAAGCAAATTGAGCGCAAGCTTTACCAGCTTCAATAGTTGCATCAGTGTCTGAAAAATTGTACAGCTTTACCCCTAAATCCCCTCTATAAGGATTATCAATTACCCCTAAATGTGGTTGGAGACTGTGTTTAAAACCAAGACCGGAGCGAGGTTCAATTCTAAACCAATAACCAGGTGTAAGATAAGCTAAAGTAATACCAACTGGTACAACTGCGCTACTACGAGCAGGAATAACTGTATCATTTACAGCAAAAAGATCATACCCAGTATCTCCTGTTAAAGGGTCAGGGTGAGCCTTACGAGGAAGGATGGCATTATCCTCAGTTTTAAGAAATTTAACTACAACCGGTTCTCGGTAATTGCTAAAACTATAATTAACGTTATGTTCATTCATAAGTTAAAGATAAGTTCTTTATTAAAACAAATCAACTGTATTTTTTAACTATTTTGCTAAATATTTGTATGTCTGAAGAAAATGACGAACATTTAGATTCTATAACCGATGAAGCTATGAATGAATTTTTAGCTGATCTGGCTACTAATAAACAATCTAATATTCAAAGAGCGTCTTCAAGTGAAGATATAGCTACTAAGGATAATGTTGAAGAATTTGTTTTAAAAAATAGTAGTGAAGTCGTAAATTCGGCTATGAATATTTTAAAAAGCTTTGAAGGAGCGGTACAGCATATTCAAAGCCCTGATGAAATAGCTGCTTATTCAGAGTTAGTTAATGCATCTACTAACGCGTTAGATACTTTAAATAAAATAGTCCTACAGAATAAAAAAACTCAAGCAGCTAAAGAAGTAAAACAACTTGACATTGAATCTAAACAGCAACTCCAAGCAAATGATCATAAAATGAAACTGCTCGCTTCAAGGGAAGACATTATGAAGATGATGATGGAAGAAAAAGAAGATGTAATAGATGTTGAATCAGAAGATGCTAACTAACAGAATCTAAAACATTTTTTGTTGTATAATTAGTTTGTATATCTGTATAAATTTGTTGCCAAAAATCCATTTCTACGCTTGAATCTTGAATTACTTTATTAAACAATGCCTTAGTAATTTCCTGTTCGTTTGTAGACTGTCCAACCAAACTTCTATATTCAAATATTCTTGAACCTAAATTTAAGTAATCCGCTACTGAACCTATAAGGGTTGGATTTATTTTTCCTATATCTTCGTAATATTTATCATCAGTAATAAGATTAACTCCGTGAGAAGTAGTTGAAGGAAATTTAAACGCTAGTGGTGTATAACTTCTCTTTAAATTATTGCGATGTACATAAGAAGTCTTTTGAGAAAATAGTAAAATTAGTTTTTGAAATTCGTCATCTAGTTTATCTCCTATAACAGAAGGGTAGTGTCTAGGAAGTAAATTAGTATTTTCATAATAAGGATCCATTAAGGTTCCGTTAACAACATCATAATTCTCTTTATACCTTGTATAGAGCCTTATACTATCACTTAATTCCTGGAAAATACCTCTCTCATAACTTGTATCAATTTTATAATACTCTTCTTTTACCTGCTGAGAACTTCTATTAAATACATCTACCCAAAAAAGGCAGAATTCATCTGACATTTCCGCTTCCCCGTAGTTATTTTTTACTTCTCCTAAAATAGAATTAACTTGAGAAGAAATATTTTCAAGTATTTCTACCCATCTTGTTGAATTATGATCAAAGGTATTCCAAACCATAATTTCAAGTTTGTTTGTATCTCCATTTACTCTTGTAATATTGTTGCCAGAAGTGTCATAAGCTACTTCCTCGTCATCTGATAACTCTAAATTAGTTTTAATAAAATTATATTGTTCGACGTATTTATTTTTTGTACAAAAAGGGTTATCTTTTAAAGAAAGAAGATTTTTATTAATAGCGTTAAAAAATTGTGCTTGACCAGTTATAGGATCATTTGTTGATTTAATATAATTATAAAGATAGGCTAAACAAATTTCATTTGGAAATTTTTTAATCAAAGAATCCATATTACTAGCTGCTACAAAAAAATCTAATGTGTTGAAAAGATTTTGATTTACAACGTAAGGTATACCAGTATTTTTAGGATCTGCGCTCATTAGAATAAAGAGTTAATTCTATTTATCTTATCAGAGAGATCTTTTCCATCCTCCTCTGACGGACTTGTGATTTTATCGTAGTAATAAAGTTTAACACCTGTAATAATTTGGGTATAACTACCGTCTTTAAAAATACTATCAATTTGTGTTACTAACCATTCTCCAGAAAAGAGATTCGCAAAAACAGATTCAGTTTCGAACTGAGATTTTGCTAAGGTCATAAATCTTGCGCTCTCTCTATGAGTAAAACCCTCTACAGAAAAACTTATACTCGGAGAAGAATCGATATATTTTTGTAAAGCTCTATTTCTACCATCTTTATAATAAATTTTAAAATCATCGGGGAGGGAAAATCTCGACTCGAAGTTAATATTACTCCTTCTAATTTCATCTATAAAAAGAGCGGTTGTAGGTTGCTTACCCCCAAACTTGCTAATATAATTTTCTTTAAGATATTTTTGAGTACTTTCAATATTGTTTTCAGATTGATAAATTTCAAATTGTTTAGTACCTAATTCATAAGCATGAACAGCATAAGATTTTAGATATTTTACCCCATCAATACCTGTCCTATTAAGAAAGTTATAATCAGGCAAATCTGGAAAATTTGCTAAACCAACAATATTTTCAAAAGATAATTTTTTAGCAGAGTTAGATTCTGAAATTTCTTTTGGTATATCATCCTCAGAAGATATATTATCTTCTGCTTCTTTTTCTTTTTTTGATAAATTATCTTGGTAAGTAAATATATCCTGCCAAAAAATTCCTGGATTAGCTCCTTCTCTATTAAGAGATAATATTTGAGAATATGGCCTTAGAGAAAATTCGCTATTTTTTTCGAATTTTAGCAAACAATTATCTCTATTTACAGCCGATACATGAGTAGATAACATGTAATCTAAATCATCATAAGCGGAATAATTTTGGGGAGAGGTGTAGAATAAAACTGAACTTCCTTTATCCCAATCCTCAGCAAAGGCTGGCTCGGTTACTTCTAAAGATTGGCTAAGAAGATATTTAATAAAGTCTCCAGTGTAGGATCTTCTTAAATCGTTATCAATTTGCCTAACTCTATAACGGTTTTTAGAAACATTTGGCTCATTAATAGTTGAATATCCTTTTTTATCTGTATTGAGAATATATTCTCTTACATCGGTACAACTAAAAACACGTTTCTTTGTAACACCGTCACCGTCAAGTACTTCATCTTCATCTGAAATAACTAAAGAAAATTGTAAAGAAAAATTTTCTGTCTCGTCAGAAGGGCTTGTATTTTCAGAATCTTGAGTTTTAGGTGTAAGTTGAAGATAAAACATATCGTTACCACCACCTAAAAAATTATAAGAAACATTTTCAATAATTTGATTAGTTTCCCCTTTTCTAAAATTAGAAAAAACATCTATAGCGTTTCTCGAATTTATAATAGTGATTTGTATTGACTTAAAAACATTATATATACTATCAGAAATATATATACTATCTACTATATTATCAGGAATATTAACACTAAATTTATCATTAAATAATACAAGCTGAAAAATATACTGAGTATTATTATATGTTACTATAGTTGTTGGTAATGTATTGTCAGTAGGCATTATAAAACTAGTTGGTTTTTAATAGTATTAACGACAAGATCCACGTATTCTGGTTTGATAACTTTTATATAGGAACCTAATTCTGGGTTTTTAGTTGGATCTTGAATGTTATTAGCTAAACATAACAACCACCAGAGATTAAGAGTGCTATATATATTATAACTAAGAATAACCCATGGTAAATCAACGTCTATAACAAAAGTGTCAAAATATTGAGGATTCAACTCTGAAGATTTATCTACAATGTTTATTTTTCTTAAAAGATTAAAGAATAATCTTTCGTTATTATCAGTTTGTTCCTCTACGATATGAAGTTTGAAAAAGTTTTCGTAAGAAACAGATTCAATAGAGGGAGCTCTAGGTATCTGATCGTAATACAAACCTATTTCTGTAATTTTATTAGCCATATTAAAAAATTTGAGATTTTCGATTTGCTTCGTAGAATAAATTCTGAGTTTCCGGTAATAAATTTTCAAAAGAAATTTTTACTCTATAAGCTTCAGGTACTGTTACTCTAAAATCTGTTTTTGAAGATGATGATTTCTTACCGGAGCTTGCTTTACCTACACTTTCTCCACCACCATTACCAATTATTTCTACTGGCATATCAATAAGAAAATTAGAACCTAGAAAATCTACACTTATATTTTTAATGTAAGAATACATGCTATAAAAATATCCAGGTACTGTTACTTCGTAGATAACGGGAGGGGTAAGAATTAAACGATTTAGTCTGTTAGGTAAATTTTGATATTGTAAAAGAAAGACTAGCTGCCAGTTTTCAACTGTTTTTGCCCAGTTAATATTATTAAAAAGATAGAAATTAATATCAAAGGTATTGTTGTTGTTTCCATATTGATAAGATTTTGCTTTTTCTGTAAAAGCGCCAGCAAAAAAATATTTAAGACCTTCATTAGCTTGAGAAAGGCCTTCTGCCATATCCGCGGCAGCCTGAGCCCCACCACCAAAACCTTTAAGAAAGCCGCCTTTACCACCCATCGCAGAACTAAACTCTCCTACTGATCTTGCAAGGTTACTAAAACCCTGATCATCTGATTGCCAGCTCGTGTTAAGATCTTTCGATACATTGCCTTGAGCTTTTACAAAAGGTAGTCTATACTGAAAACCTGTTGGTACTGTACTATATAAACCAGAGTAAGGAGCTAACTGATTGGTATGGGTTTCACCGGAAATAAAAGAATCGTTATTCGCTATTGCTCTTGTTCCAAAAAAACCGCCTATAGCACCTGCAGCACCAGCAACTATACCAGCTTTACCACTATAGGTTTTATTTCTTGTTAAATAAGATGCTGCTTTTTGCGCTCCATAAGCCCCTGCAGCGGCTCCAGCTGCTTGTCCAGCAGGGCTTTGTAAGAGAGCAAACGTATTATACATTAAATTTTGCAGTCTTGAAGATCTGTTGACAACCTTTTCTTTTATTTGTACGTATGGTAAATTGTCTCTCGCTGGATCAGCTTGACTTGCAGTCCAGGCGAAATTCTGATGCACGTCAATAGTTGGTTGTCCGGGAGTTAATAAAGGAGCTCTTCCATTAGGACCTAATAAACCTCCCATAGTAGCTATACCGTTATTAGCTTTACTTTGTTCTGTTTCAGCTTCACTACCCCCTCCAAAAAAACCTGTTACAGTATCCCAAGCACTACTAATAAATCCTCCGGCTGCTTCTGTCGCTGCATTAAAAGCATCTTCACCCCAGCCTGGTATCTTTATTTTAAAAAGTGATCTAGTACTACTAGCACTATTGTCCGTGTTAAATGCCATATAAAATATTTATTAAAAAACTAAAAACCTGGTCTGTTCTGAGCTCTAAATTGATAAGCTCTACTTACTGACTGACTTGATTTTCCTTCTGAAGATGGTGCTTGACCCCCACCCGGTGTTACTATTGGTGAATAGTTGCCCATTTCTTTATCGGTCATTATACCTATTAACTGATCTAATTTTTGATTTGTTTCTGCAGTCAAAGCGTTATTCTCGTTAAGCTCTGGCTTAACACTTTCTTGTTGTTTTTCATCTTTGTTTACGTTATCTGCTTCATTGACTTTAGTTTTTGGTTGAGAGAGTACTGGAGCATTTGGTAGGGTTTGCCAGTGTCTTGGGGTATCATCTCCATAATCTGACCCGTCATACATTTCATAATTCGCGTCAAAATCTTTTCTTGCATCAAAGAATTTTTTATAAGCTTCTTGTTTATCTTCTGATACATATTTTGAAATATCTTTATGTTCACCTTCCTGGTTGAATATAGGTACATCCATATTTCTAATTTGTTTTACCTGATTGATATTCATCTCTGTCGGGTCAATACCTCTATCAGCAAGATGTTGGTAAGCTTGTTCACTAGATTGCCAACTGTTTTTTGCTCTTTGCATCGCTTGGAATCTAGCATGTAACTGCGTATTACTTAAACCTTTTGCTTTACTAGCTTGATAGTTGGTATATGCTCGTGTATAGGCAGCTTTTTGATCTTCAACATAAGGTATTTTGCTTACGTCAATATCTAACTTTAACCCTTCTTTTGATTCATCATACGCACCTTTCTTTTCAAGGAAAGTTTCGTCTTTTAACAACCCTTCTGGGTCGTACATTTCTTCCTCTGGTTTTTTCTCACCTAGTTTTTCAGCTACAGGTTCTGGAACTGAAGCCTCTGGAGCAGCTTCAGGTACTGGTGGTCCTTCTGGTGCTGGAGGCCCTTCTAAGTCAGCTTCAGTTAAGTTCTTTTCAACGAGGTTAGCAGTTTCTTTTTTTAGTTCTTCTTTTTTACCGCCCCCTTGTTCTTTTTCTTTTAGCTCAGCTTTCTTTTTCTGTATTTGACCTTCTATTCTAGCAATTTGTTTTTCATTAAATTCTTTATCTTCCCCTTCAAGCAGCGTACCGTCCTGTATTAGCTGCGCTTTTAGTGTCAATAAGGTAGCTATTTTTTTTCTTAAAGGGTCGTCTTTATATTTTTCGTTAATATTTTTAAGAGCTTCATTAGTTTGCTCTTGATTTTCTTGCATCGCATCTTCATCGGCTCCATACCCTAAAGCATCTAATGTTTTTGTACCAACACCTCCGTATTTTTCTAATCCATAACCGATAGCTGCCCCTGCTGCGGCTGTACCGACAGCTAATGTAGCTGCTCCTGCTATAGCAGCTGAACCTGCAGTACCAATTGAACTTAAAGAAGAAGCTCCTAAAGCCTGAGACATACCACCTCCAAGCCAGGAAGCCCCTGCGGCTATCTGAGAAGCTCCAGAGCGAGCTAAATTTGCGGCACCTTTACCTAAGTTCCATGCACCTCTACCTAAACTTTTACCTTTAGTTAATGCCCATTTACCAGCATTTTTAGCTTTTTTCCACCAACCCTTACCTTTTTTATTTTTATTTTTATTTTTATCTTTCCCGTTAAACCAATCAAACCAACTACTTTCTTCTTCCTGAGGCGGTTGATCAGCTCCCGTACCCATTGCCATAGCACCTGCTGCTAATCCTAAGCCGGAAACTTTTTTAGCTAACCCATCTAGAAAATCTTCTTTAAGAAAAGGTAATAAAGTTTTTTCTATAGCGTTAGTGAAACCAGTTTCAACGTCTGAAATTCAGCTGGGGTGAGATCGGAAACTTTAACTGTTTCAGGCTTACTAGCTTCATAATCATCCTTTAAGTCAGATCTTTTATCCGCTTCTCTTCTTCTTTGAGCCTCATCTATTCTTTTTAAAGATGAATCAGAAGCAGCATTTTTATTTTCTTGAGCTACTTTAATTTCTTTCTGTTGTTCTATTCTTTTACTTGCAGTATCCTCATACAAATAGTTTGATCCTGACGTACCTAAATCTCTAACTCTTTTTCTATTGGCGATATCTCTAAGATAGCCAAAAGCCCTTCCTAGCTTTCCACCACCCTCATTATAGTAGTGCTGCTGGTAAGATGTTCTACCAGCGCTTAAGTCTTCTTGAGCTTTTGCTCTTCTTGCTTCTTCTCTTTGAATATAAGTTGCGTTTTTATCTTCTTGAAATTTTTCTAATGTTAAACTGATACTCTTAAATAATTCCTGGTTAGAATCTTTTATATCCTCTCCAGAAATAGTTTCACCGGTTTTTTCTTGTAAGTTTTCTAAAAATTCCCTATTGTTTTTTACCTGTTCTTTTAAGACATCAACTATTTCTTCTATACTTTTACCCCCACCTTTCGTTTCTCTGGTAAAGGTTGTACCCATTTCTCTTTGTTGTAAAGATTTTGACTGCTTAACAACACTCTTTCCTAGTTCTTGAGATAAGTACTCTAATTCATATTTTTGTCTTTTTGATTCTTTTAATGCTGCATCTATTTCCTCACTAGACATAGAAGCACTTTTTATTTTGCTGTCTAATTCTTCAGCAGCTTTAGATTGTTTTTTATTTAATTCTTCTAAAGTTTTAACTGTACTTTCTGTAACTCTAGTGATTGTTTCAAATGTTTGCGCCACATTATTATTAAAATCATTAATGACGGTTCTTATTTTATTAAGTTCGTCATTAGCGAGTTTAATTTCTCGGGCCTTAGTAACAGAAACTGGAATTTCTTTTTCCATACTATTATTTATTATAACAGCATGATATCAAGAGAGGGATAGAGGGAGATTTCTTCGTTTCTATAAACGAATTTATTAAGACCAATAATATTATCTGCTACTGTAGCATTAAATTTATTAAACGTCTCCATAAAAGATGCGGGTAATGAGCTTATAAGTTCGTCTGGTTTAATATCGTTTAAGTCGACTTCTGAACCATCAAATTCAATTTTTGTTATGGATCTTATAATTTCACTGGTCAGTAAATTAGAAACTTCTATATCTTCAGATACTAAGATTTGCTGGTTTAGCTCAATACTTCTTTTTAGGTTATTATGACCTAATTCTATGCTAATACCATTATACGTATAATTTGTCTTAAAAGTGGTTTCACCCTGTTCTTTACACCTGTTCCGAAGAGTTTCTTTATACTTCTCATTGTTAACACCGAAAAGCTCTAAAGACTGACTAAGTTTCATTTGAAGAAGAATAAAAACCTTGTCATAATAACTTATACCCTCAATAGATTCAAGATTACTTTTAATAATATCATCCGTATATAAAACATAATTAAGTTTTTTTGTTTCATTGTCTTCGGCTGATATTTCTAATAAATTATTATATTGATTAATAGTAAATGTTGAACCCTTAACTTCTTTATCAAGGGTTGGTATATAAAAGGAATCTAATAAAAGTTTATTTTTAATTAAGTTAAGGACCTGGCTCATACTTCTTTCTCTCTTTTTGTTTATTTTTATTGTAGTTATTTACAACTAATATATGTAAATACAATTCTCTCATGGAAAACTTTTTTAAACTTTGGATATCGTAGTTATAGTCATGTATTAATGTAAAAAAGTTTTGGAAAATAGAATTAGCATTTTCTTGGAATATAAATTGAAGAGTTTCTAAAAACACATCATTAGATAGAATAAAATCAAAATTAAACACTTGTTTAAAATATTCTTGATTAATAAGAGAATTATTTTTATTATAAAATTTAATAATATCTTTGTAGCAATTAGCCGGTAAATCAGAAATTGGTATTTTCAAACTATCATCTGTATATGCATAGAGTTTTTCTTTTTCATTAAAAGAAAACGGGTATTTTATCTCAAATTCTTTATCTTTATATTTAATTTTTTTATTAAAAATGAAGTCATTTATTATTAAATCGTTATAAAGCTTTGGTAAAGAAAGAGTAAAAGTTCGTTCTTCGCTATATTTTAGCGTCATCTTTTCTGAAATTGAAAATATTCTTTGAGAATATAAGTAGCTAAACTTATCAAACGAAGTTAATTTATATTCTATGTCGGTATATTCTTTAAATTTCTTTTCTGTAAAAAGATCTAACCCGGGAATGTCTAAGTTGTTTATTAAATAGTTTATATCTAATATATCTTCGACATTAAAAGTTTTAGATAAAATAGTTTCTTGTCTTGTTGGTAGACTTAAAGAATAGTAAGACACATACTATTTATAAAGGAAAGTTTTAATTTCTACCCTATTTGAAGACCTCTAACGAAATCTTGCTGAACTTTATCTATTTGTTGAGTTGGGCTTATATTAACACCCGGTCTAGTCGTAGGAGGGTTAGGTGTTCTATCTTCTCCAATTGATATCCCAGGCTGAGGGGCCTGTGGAGCTTGAGGCTGAGGTTGCCTAACTGGAGTATTATTAGGAATTGGTTCTATAGGGGTAGGATTAACATCAAAAAACGTGGAACCTAAATGCACTTCATAATTACTATAAGAAAATGTTGTATCTACAGCTTCAATTTCATTATTTCTTGTATTATGAGAATAACTTAGATTACCGAATGTTGATGGGAAACAATTTTTAAAGATTAAAGTTTTTCTTAACTTTGGCGGTAAATTATAAGTGGTAATTGCACCATTATTATGAGCAACAGCATTTCTTGTTTCTTGGTTAGGAGCAGAGCCAGCTCTTGAAAAAATAAAACAATATATATCTTGTCTTAAATCTTGAGTAGCTTGAAGAGCATTTATTTCTGTTGCAGTTCCGTTTATGTTCATTGGTATTACTTCTTTAGGATTTCTTGTAATCGTAGAGTAATAAGACATTAGCACTGTCCACGGTCTTATAATATGATCAATAAAACTTATTGTAGATTCGTAAAAATTAAGAGTTAAGGAATTTAAAAAATTACCAGATCTATAGCCTGCTATAGGCGATGTTCTAAAACCTCTTGTTTGTACTTGGAGGGCATCAGCTTCATTTTTTTCACCAACAAAATTAACTGACCTGCAAAAAACAACACCTAAATTATTAGGACTTATAAACCTTTCCGAACCTAATACGTCTTTTGCTTTATTATTTTGATCAAAAAACTCACTATAATTACGAAGATTAGCTTCGTCAATAAGCATTGGTATTTTAAAAGCAGCTATCCAAAAGTTTTTAAGTGGTATTGAAGCAGCGTAGGTTGAAATTGTATCTAAAAATTTAGGGTGTGGGGATACGATAGAGTTCATTAAGATACTATCTCCAAAACTCGTACCGTTAGGAATAGAAGCAATTAATGGGGTAACGTTAGAATTAGTTACTCCTTCATTAGGATTAAGCTGGGCTAATAAATCTGCCATATAATAATATTTATAACAAAATACCCGTTAAGACAAAAAAACTCCTGAGGTTACCCTCAGGAGTTGCGAGAAGTTAATTATTTTTATCCGAAAGCGCTGGTTGCACCACCGGCAGTTTTTCTCCAATATTGGTAAGCAATAGTAGCTTGAAAATTAGCTACTGTACCATTTGATGTTGTATCCATCTGAATAGTTCCAACTTCAGTAGGAAAAATACCGATTAAGGAGTATGCAGTAGTAGTACTTTCTGGAGATGTTTGATTAAACGTACGGAACGTTAATATATCACTACCAGCTACTGTGTACTGACCACCAGAGATATCATCATCAAATGTAGTAAAACTCATTTGCTCAAAAATACCGCGAATAATTTGTGGCTGATCACAGTAAAAACTTAACTGCATCGTACCCTGATATTGCGCTGTACCTGGTACCTTAAAGTTTAAACCCATATAAGGTACATCTACTTGTTGAATGGTTCTACTTGGAATATCACCAGTTCTGAGATAGACCAAATCTTGCTCCGTTAAGTTGATACCTTTATAAGTTAAGGCGGCAACTCGATATTGATTTGTGCGGAGGAAATCCCTCTGCTGCATTACTTCGAAATAATCTGTTATATTTAATGACATAAGTTTTTAAATCCTTTCTTTAATTATTTATATTAACTCATTAAAGTCTTGATCGGTTCTTGTTGCATAAAAATTAACAAGAATAAACTCAGCCGCTCTTGTCGGTTTAATGTAGATATCTACAATTAACTGATTTTGATCTATAACTTCAGGAGTGTTGTTTCTCTCGTCGCAAACAATGAGATAATCATACATACCTTGATTATTCTTTACGATTTCGAATTGTGGTCGCAATACGTTAACAACTCTTGTTCTGGTAAAGACTGTATTTGGTTCAAATACGAAATACTTCATTGTACTTCTTGTAATCTTTTCTAGATATAAGAATAGTCTACGTACATTGATTCTATCGAATGCAGAAGGTGTTGACAATTGTGTCTTCTGACCGAATACTGTAATCCCGTCGTTAGGGAATTTAGTAATCGGATTAACACCGATCTTGTAAACAGAATCTCTGTTTCTTTGACTTGGGCTTACTGCTATGTCAAGTAACGGAGAAGGAATCTTACCTCTTGTAAACCCTGCTGGAGCATACCACGGCGCGAAGTTCGCATCATCGGCTGCCATCATACCAGCAAGTAATCCGGAAAACGGAACCCATTTTGGTTGACCGTCTGTAAGGTCTATTAGTTTAGCCCAATTAGCATAAACTGCTGCATAACTTGTACTTACTACATCGTATAAGTTTTTAATTGGAGTATAGACATGTTGAACAAATGTGTTGGACTTATTAGAAAGAATCTTCGTATTTGCACCTTCAATGACAAATGGTCTTAAAGGATCAGCAATAAACATATGATCTTTTCTTATAGATCTTGCAAATGTCTCGAACTGGGTATAAACTCCGTTGTAATTATCTTTAACAGTTTGAGCCTTATAGGTAGCTGATTGACCACCTAGATACTGTGTTTGTAAGTTATCAGTATCAAGTTCACCATTAGTTCTATAGAATCCAGTAGAATCTGTAGTACTACCTATGTCAAACTTAATGTTATCCTCAAAACTACTTAAATTAAGAGTATTACACTGAGCGTAAATAGTACCCAAACCAGCTTCTACAGAAAGATCAATTCTTAATGCATCAACATCATCAATTGTCTGGAATACTCTATCAATTTTTCCTGGAATATTACCAACAGCTACTTTAGAGCTAGTTAAATCACTACCCGCTTTATTAACTTCAGTAACACCATAGCTGTATGCTGCATCTAACGGAGGTAATGTTGTTGATAACAAGCTTGTAAAACTATCAAAGTTAGGGTTAGTTATAGGGTTAGGTTCAAAATAACCTGTATAAGTAGCTTCTGATAGGCTTCTATATGCTGAAGATAAATCCCCAAATAAGGTAGTAGTTAGTACCGAATTTGCTGGATCATCATTATAAGCAACAACTTGAGCAGTAAGTGCTGGTAAACCTGAGAGAGCAATATTAGCAGTTAAGGTACCCACTTCGGAAGTTCCATCATCAATGCCTGGAATACCACCTAAACCGTAATTTGCAGCAGGTGTAAATGCAGGGCTATTATCATAATCAAACCAATTTACTGTAACGGAACTTAATACCGGGTTATAAACTTCTATATTATAAGGGTTAGTTTGATATAAAGGAGTATTTACATAAGTTGGGTTAGCTGTAACTGCTACAAACTTACTTTCGGTATCACTAGGGCCGTGATATGTAATAACGTATTTATTTGGTTTACCATATTCGTTAGTCCAATCCCCTCCTGTTGTACTGATAAAAGGATTGACTAATACCTGAATATAAGTTGAGTTATCTTCAATATCACCTACGAAAAACCCTCTTGAAGGTCCACCATTTCTATCTTGTACTTTTCTATAGCTATTAATTGATCCTACATAACCGTCAGGTACTGTGAAATCAAGAGTAGTTGCTTCTGGTGTATATAAGGATTGTCTTAATTTATAAACACCTATGCTAATTGAATCAATAAAAGATGCTTGATATAATTCAATATCACTACCTTGGGTTTCTAAATCTCTTGAAAGAGATGCTTTGTTATCAGTAGAGGTTGATGTTAAATTAAAATTAAGCCTTGAAGCAGGTATGCTATAGGAATCATGTTCTGGATGAGCAACTGTTGTTCCTTGAGCAGAATACTTAATTGCTTTTACACTTGTGAAATCAGAAGAAGGATCGGCATCAAAACTGTCTGAGATACCTAATACATAACCTTCAAGTGATTTTGCATCAAAGGTTGATTTAAATTTATTTAATACAATAACAGCTGCTTTACCTAAATCGGTAAAACCGGCAGAAAACCAATCATTAGAATGAATGGAAACTAATTCTGTATTACCCCCACCATCAACCCATTGAATATCGTTTTGTTCTAAACTATTATATTGTTCTTCTGTCAATTCTATATCTACTGGAGCTCCAAAAACGTATCCTGAGAGCTCGTCAGAAAAAGTATAATGGCTTGTTCTATCTCCGCTAAACTCTGCAGAAATAGCTTTAATTGAATTTCCTACTGGTATAGCTGGGTAAGCTAAACAGCTATAGGTACGGTCAGTTGAACCTGTACCTTCCCCACTACCATAAGGTAGTCTGGAAACGATTGGTCTACCACCACCGTCTAAAACACCTCTGGTCGAATAATAAAAATATCTTTCGGCAGCATTTGTAGGCATACCGTAAATTGTTTCAAAAGTCTGAATATCTGGTATCTCAAAAACCTCTTCTATTGGACCTTGCTGAGCAAATCCCAATACTAAAACGTTTGTACCATTAGGCACTACGGCTCTTAGAGATAAATCGATTTCATTTATCTGAACACCTGGACTTAATATAGTTTGAGTTGGCATATGTTTTAAATATTTATGATTTTTAAAGAATATATTTTAAGTAATAACATTAAAAAATAGTTGACTGAAAGCAAAAGTAAAACCTGAAGTAATCTCGTCAGATCTTTGATAATTAAACTCTACTCCTTGAAGGGAGGTAGGGAAAGCGTTAGTAAAAACAAAATCCCCTATTATTTGATTATACTCATTTAAAGGTTTTAATGTAAATTCAGTAGCGTATTTAGGAATAAATTCAGGCTTTAATGGATTTTTTATTCCACCACCAGGTATTTTTATTCCGGAAATATTTTGTTCATCAAAATTAGAGTTTTTAGGATCGTTTAACAAAGATAGCCATCTCCATATCACATTCCAATTGTAAAACTCACTATCAATTGTAAAATTTACTGTTACTGGCTCATAAACAGGTCTAGAAAAAGAGGAAGCTTGAGGTACTTGACCACTAAATGGTACTTCAACTTGAGGTACTCGTATACTAGGGACAACAGATCCCCATACAGAAAGCTCAAGTTTTTCAGAAACTATTTTTGATTGAGTTTCCGTACCATATTTCTTATCAATGGCTCTTAAAGCCTCAGGCATTGTCATGATAAGTATAAATTTATCAACTCTCGCTTTGTTAAACGGAGCTTGATTGAGAAAATTTCTCTTTTCTTTTATATCCGGAGAAGCCATAATTACCAATCTTTACATGCTTGATATCTTGCTGTACCTGGTTTAGCAGAACTACATTTATGTCTTGCCCTAAAGCTTTTTCTTCTTTTTGTATTTCTCTTACCACTAACAGTAACACCCTTTTGTCCCCAGTGAACTCTCTTGTAACCTTTACCACTTGGGTTTTTTACACACTTCATCCATTTTTTACCCTTTGAAGTACTGCTCGCTTTTTTAGTTGGCCCAGTACATCTAGAAGCTTCTAGAAGCTGTTCACATAATTCATCAAAGTTCATAATATTATTTATGTAAAAACGGGCTCCCATCCGTCTGATAAAAGATCTTCATATTCTTCATTAGCTATTTGATTACCGTTCATAAAAAACATCGGCATTTCATTATAATCTTGTTCTCCGTCAGGGCTTTTTATAGTTCTATTATTCTGTAAAAGACCGTATTCATCCAAAAATTCTCCTGGATTATCATAAGAAGGTCTAGCAAGTTTTATAGGCTTTCTATTACTGTCAAATTCTAAAACTTCAAAATACTTTTCACAAATTTCTTTTTCAAGTATCATTAACCCCCAAGCGAGACTCATAACTCTATCATCAAGCTCCCCAGCTTTCGCGCCCCAAGTACCATTTTTTCTCCTAACAAAAGATCTAAGTTCTTGGAGAAGGTTAATATTTTTTATTTTTACTCTTCTATTTTCATTTACCCAATACCTCATATTGGAAACCGATTTCCATTTAGTATTAGTATGAGAATACATACCACAATGTAAGATACCTGTATTAGATTGTTTACCCCAAGTTACAATTTTGGGATAGTGAAGTTCGTGTCTTAAAACATCGCAAACTTGACCACCATGATTATTTCTTTCAATTAAAACAGGAGGAGATCCCCAATGTTTGAGAATTTGACTTAATTTTGTAGTAAAAGCATAAGGGTTTATAAGAGTGTCATTATATTCCCCCACTTGCACAATATTAGAAGGGTCACTTATATCTAAAATCTGTATACAGCTCGCATTTTCTCCAACACCTTCTGCTACATCAACCCCTACAGCGTAGAGAGATAACTTATTAGGAGCTTCCCAAAGCTTGTATTTACCCTCTTCAAAAATAAATTTAGGTTGTTCTAAATCTCCTTTTAAAACTTCAAATAGATGCTCGTTAAGATTACTCTCTCCTACCTCAATAAATTGATTACCAAATTCTTGGTTAAATGTTTCCTCACTACCTATTTCTCTAATAGTATTTTGCTTCCATACTTCATCTCTTCCAGGTACTTCCCACCAATCTACCCTTTCTGCTACCCAGTTATTTCTTTTTTGTATAGCTCCTTGATATAAATCGTAAAAAAGATTTTGAGTACCATTAGGTGTAGAGGCTACGAATATTTTTGACTTTTTAGAAGAAGAAATAATAGGATAAACTGATTTCCAAAAAGTTTCTGCTATATTAGCTGGAACGAATGCAAGCTCGTCAAGAATAAGCACGTTTACAGAATCACCACGACCAGCGTCTGAGCTTGTAGTTGAAATACCAATTGAGGAATCGTTTTCTAACGTAATTGATGTTTTACCATACTCCTTGACACCTGGCTTCATGTAATTAGGTAACATCTCATATGCTGTTCTAATTCTCTTAAAGATATTAATAGCAGTTCTTTCTTTGTTAGCTACTATAAGAATACGTTGATCTTTCTGAAAACATACTATCCATAAGGCATATATTGTCATTAAAGTAGTTTTACCAGTCTGTCGAGACGCTAATAAAGCTACGAACCTATTATCTATAAGACCTTTTAATACTCTTAATTGATAATCATGTAATTTGATTAGCTGCTTACCTTTATCTAGATTAATAATATAGAAAAAGTTTTGCGCGAAATGTAAAATGTCTTGTCTACTCTTATTAAGATGCTTGAGCATCTCCGGTTTCCACTCGTAAGTTGCATCGATTTTAGGCAGATTTTTATTACCGAGGTAATAATTTTCGTTATTCTTCATATAAATACTTACTCAAACTAATAAATAATTAAAACTTAAATATGAAAGATTTATCCGAAGATAAAGTTTTATCATTTCCTGGTTTCGAAAAGATTCTCGAACCTTTCAAAATTACAGGCGACGCGAGGGTTAAAAAGGATCTTATTGAGCCAGAGGAAGACGAGCATTTCTCTGCTAATACCGATGTTACTGAAATCCCTGAACCGGCTGGTCCTATCGATTCTCTAGACGCTGAGAAAGATAATAAAAAGGGAAAAAAAGCTCGAAAAAAAGTGCAGGAGAATATAAATATTTTAAAGTCCAACATTATGAAATCCAAAAAGAACAAATTTGACGAATTATTCGAAAATGTCATGGGTGAAGAAGATATCGCTTTCGGTATGGAAGACGAAATCGAAGCCGGTGGCGATTTAGGCGGTGAAGCAGATGAAGTCGGTGGTGAAGATCACGGTGATGTCGCTGCTAAAATCGAAGGTATCATCGACTCCTTAAAAGACTTACACGCTGAATTAACCGGTGGTGATGACGATGAAGGGGAAGAAGAGGTTGACGTTGACGTCGAAGGTGAAGAAGAAATTGAAGACGCTGACGAACATAACTACGATGAAGAAGGTTATGAAGATTCCATGGAAGCTGTCAGTCAACCAGAGCCAAAAGCTTTAAATACTGGCGCTGCTCATCAGTTCACAAACCCAACAGCTAACAACCAAGTTGGTAATGTTAAAGCTAGCGGTGGTAAAGCTGATAAGGGTTCTGTCCCAGCTCCTGAAACCGGTAAAGAGCACAATCCTGGTCCAGCTGTTAGCAAATTAACCGCTGTCAAGGGTAGCTTAAAGCAGGGTAAAGGTAACCCAGGCGAAGATTTATTCAAAGTCTAACCTTATTTTAAATAATTTAGAAGCTAGGTAATTAATTTTACCTAGCTTTTTTTTGTGCTCATTTAATAAATAATTATGTGACTCTTTACGAAAAGATATTTTATGGTAGTTCTGGAAAGGTACACGTAAAAGACCCATCTAAAACAAGAACTCAAATAGGCCATACTGACGCTGATACGAGAAAAAATGCAAACATTGTACCTAATTACAGAAAACCTTTACCTGGAGATTTACCTTGTGTTTCAAAAATGAGAATGAGCCCTCCAGGAAATAATATTGATATTTCTGAATGGGAGGGTAAAGACGTATTAAAGAAATATGAGCTTCATGACTTCGTACCCGGTAAAGAAAAAAGTATAAACAGCAAGAGTCCTATTAAAATTGGTTACGATTTAAAAAGACAAACCTTTTACTTGAGGAACTAAATGGCAAATGCAGTAAACAGTTTTTGGAATAACGCAACAGATTGTACTCTTGTTAACACAATGTTTTTAAGTTGTGGGGAAGATTACCGTATAATTAACAAAGGTACTAATCAAGGTGAAATAGATAACATTAAGGACTGGTACGATCAAATGATTGGTATGTACGGTATGCGTGTTAACTATTATGTAAATAAAACTAATGTTGAAAATGCTGATAATCTATACGGAGAGTCTCCTTTAGAGGGATACACAGACCCTAAAACGATTATAATGTATATCGATGTTAACGACGCTTCCCCTCTTTTAAGTAAATACGGTTTAGTTTCAGATGATGATCTAACTGCTATAATGACTATAAGCGCTTTTGCAGATGCAATGGCTTCTTTAACTGAAGAATACTCTAATGTAAGTATACCAGAGCCTAGAGCTGGAGATTTAATTGAATTGTCAGAATTCGGTACTGATAGAGTAAATGGGCGTACAGGAAGAATTTTTCAGATAACTCAGCGCTTAGATGAAGATACTGCGAGAATAAATCCTCTAGCTGGACATTATTTATGGATGTTCAAGGCTAAACGTTACGATTATACTTTCGAAGAAAATGCTCCGAGAGAAGGTGCTTCAAATCAAGTCATCGACGATACATTTACAGGTACATTTACAGGAGATGATGTATTAATAGATGGAAACGAAGACCCATTCACCAGTACAACTAACCAAGCTTCAGTAGATATTTTTGATTATAGCTCATACGGAGACACAGACGACGTATATGGCGGTTATCAATAAGTTAAAACTTTCTGAAGACTATAGCTATTTATTTCCACACCATAGATATGGTTGGAGAAGAGTTATTGAGGAAATCTCTAAAGCTACGAACTCCTGCGGTAATATATATTTAGAACCGTTTACGGAAAGGGTTTTCGGTTATAATAAACAGGATAAACACAGGGTTGAAATTTATAAAAATAATCCTTGGGTTGGCTTCGTACACGAACCACCGACAACAGGAATACTACACTCAGCGTTAAGTGTTCTTCTTTTAACAGAAGAATTTAGAGAATGTCTACCTAATTTGAAAGGTATTTTTTGTTTAACTGAAAATCAGAAGCAAGCCTATCAAAATTATCCACAACTTAAAAACATTCCTATAAGTGTTTTAAAATATCCTACTGAATATAATGTACCAAAATGGGATAAGGAAAAGTTAACTTATGACATTTACGAAGTTGGGAGCCATTATAGAATACCAATTTTAAAAGATTTAAGATTAAAACAAGCTAGACAGAGAATTGTTTTAAACAAAAAAGAAAAAACTATAACAGATAAAGAATATGATATAATCTTGTCAAATTCTTTAATAGTAGTTAATTATACTTATAATGTAGCAGCTAGTACTACAATAGTAGAATGTCTAGCATCTTATAACCCTTTATTCGTCAATAAAACTAAATCTGTTATAGAGTACTTAGGTGAAGATTATCCAAATTATTATGAAAATAAATTTGAACTTTATAAATTATTTCTTAATAAAAAGAAGCTAGATAAAAAAATAACTCTCGCGAATGAATATTTGAAGAAAAAAAGACCTCTTACTTATGATAACTTTATTCAAGATATTATTAATTCAGAGGTCTATAATTGTATTTAAGCTGTTTGGTTATCGTAATACTCGATCTCTGACTTAATTGAAACAAATCTTTCTGCGATATATTTTTGTAACGCTAAAGGTTTCATAAGTTCGTCTACTCTAGCTTTACTAATATTAAGTTGTACAGCCTTAGTTTCAATTAATTCAATTCCTTCCATCAGCGCAATCCACCGAGATAGTAGATCTTTATTTTCGAGATAATCTTCGTTAGGATAGTCTTTACTTACTACTTTGTCTTTCATTTGTGATAATATATAGGTAATTGAAAAGTTGTGCAACTATTTTTTAATATCGAGATTTTCAAGCATACCTAAAACATAAGCAAAGAAAACGTACATTGATTTTACTTTATTATCATAACTTAAATTAAGAAATAAGTCTTTTATATGGTTTACCGATTTATCAACTAATCTTAAATTATATTCTCTTAATTTAGGGTCTTGTTCGTCCTCAAAAGTACTTTTAAGAACTTCTCTTAATAAATCACAAGTATAAGAAACAGGGTTTAACTCCAGAAAACCTTTTGTTTTAAATCTCGAATTTTCTAAAACAGTTTTAAATAAATGAGAGTCTATATCTCTTTGATCATTAAAAACATTTTTTAGCTCTTGAACAATTTGTTCATAACTTAAAGGAGTTGAATTTAATTTAATAGGTCTTACGAACTGTTCTTTTTCGGGAATATCATTCATACGGGCTTGGTTATTACTGCAGTTTCAATATTTACATAAATAGAATTTTCAGTACCACAGTGAGGGCAAGAGAAAGATTCAGGGTTATTAATTTTAATTGGAGCAAAAACAATGTTCTTACACGTAGCACATTCTACTTCAGCTCCTTGCTCTTCAAATAAAGCTTGCTGCTCTGTTAAAAATTCCAAATATGTATCTCTTCTTTTTTGATCTTTTTTCGAATTATAGAAATAAAAGATTACAAATTGAAGTACAGTAACTAGTAAAAAGGTAGGTACAAGAAGTTGAGAGTTAAAAATACTTGTAAAGTAAGCTACCGTAAGGGAAATACCAATTGTTATTAGAAATGACTGAGCAATCTTTAATATTGTCTTTACCATACATTAAATTTTATAATGTCTAGACAATTTATCCACTGTTTTTACACAATCAATAGCTTTATTTAATTTGAGAATTATTTTTTTACCTAACATTTTAACTTTTTTGTTATTTCTAACTGCAGGATTTTCTAAAGAAGCCATTACTTGTTGTTTGTAAGTTACTAGAGTATTATAAACATCTAAAATATGAGTATCATTATTTACAACAGGAGCTGGAGCTTGTTTAGGTGCTTTAATAATATTAGGATATTGATTAGTAAAATAATCAATTAAGTCTTGCATGGTATGTGTACCAGGTTTTAACGCTCTTGCTGCAATATTAGCGTTATATTTGTTGTACATCATATCCATATCTTCAAATAAAAGTTGACTCATAGCATAAATATTTATACATTATGAAGCATTATTTAGACAGATTTAATACTATTTTAGAGGCTGAAGAAGAAGTAACTGATAAAGAAGCATTTACAGCTACTTTAGATCCAGGTACTGACCCTGGAGAATTCGACTCTACTACAAATCCAGAAATTCCTTCTGGACCATCAAAAGAAGAGGTTGTTAGAGATCAGCAGATATCAACTTTACAAGGCTGGGTTACTCAAGTAACTGAGTTTATTTCATTTTTAAACGGTTTAGACTCTAATTCTGTACAAAAACAATTGAACGATGCTGAGTGTGATACCCTTTTTAATGACATTGCGAGAGGTGAAACAAAAAGAATCGCAAGATTAGCTCAAGATCTTTCCGGTTTAAATGAATCTTTTAAGGGTTATCTTTTATCTAATGATGAGGACTAACTCTGTCTATAACGGATAATTTAACTCTTCCTTTTAATTGAGTATAAGTGTTTTTGGTTATGAAGCTCTCTGGTATTTCGGAGAGCTTCAATTTTGTACACATTTCATTGAAATCTTTAAATCTATTCCCGTATTCTTCTGGCCATATAAATACATTTTCACCAATATCTAACAATATCTTAGATTTATTCCTTGATGCTTGATCAAGATATTGACTATCTAAAACCCATACTCTTTCCATAAGAAATAGCTTTTTTAACTGCTCGTTTTGACGGTATGTAAAAAGCTTGTCAGAACGTTCTTGGATACCAGCAACAGCTACACTATTTCTACAGAAAAAAGCATCAATCGGACCTTCAAAAACATAATAACTTTCTTTACTAGTATCTACTGCATCAAAACCAAATAAAGTCTTTTGATCACCAAGCTTACTTAAATACTTCGGATAGTTTTGCGAGTCCTTTTCTAACACCGTTCTAGACTGATAATATACAATCTTATTATTATCGTAGAAAGGTATGATTAATCTATTTTTGTGAATTTTATCCTTAAGGGTCAACCAAAGAGTTTTAGGAGCATTACACGCTGTATCAAGCTTTCTTTGTTTGATATAATGTAAGACTTTTTGAACTATAGGATTATCTTTATAAAAACTAACCTGAGACTCGTCGAATAAATTTATACTATCTTCTGGGAGAGTATATAGTTTTCGTTCTATTTCCTCTTCTGGCTCTTCTTGATATTCATTAATAATAACAAAATCTCTCTCGGAGAGCTCGGAAAGTATTTCTTTATCAGTTAAACGACCAACCTCTTTAATCCAGTCGTAAGGAGAAAAAGAAGACCCGCAGTTATGGCAACAGATGAAGTTTTGTTTGACAATAAAATACAATCGTCTTTTTCTACCCCACGAGTTACCCTCTCTGCAGGTCGGGCATCCGCCTTCGTAAATCTGAGAATACTTTTTGTATCTCGGATAACCAGCGAACTGTAAGAATTTTTGCGCTACGTAATCAGGAGGAAGCGTTCGCATCACTAGTAGGGTTTTTTGGTTCCCTTGATACAATACCTCGCTTAAAGAACTCACCCGTAGTAGGGCAAATCCAAATAGCTTCAGTAATTTTATAACTCCTATCTTCGGTAATACGAAGTCTAGGCGCGCATAATGCTCCAGTATATGGAGATGGAATTCTTATTGGCTGTACAAATGGTTCACTCATGTTAAATATTTAATCGTTTTCTTAAATCTTCTATACATTTATTAATATTCTTTTTAGGGTCAAAAACACTCAACCAATTATTAAAGGTTTTGCTAATTGAAGTCAACTCTAAATGTTCAATAATATCTTTAAAAGATTCTAGATCGTAATTATCTCCTTTTAGTAATTCAAACTGACTTTTATACGATTCTTCTTCCTCTTCGTATTGCTTATAACCATAAGTTAGGTCGGATACCTTTAAATTAGTTTCTACAACTGCTTTTTGTTCTTCATTGAGAGTAGAAAGGTTACTTTCAGCGCAACGTTTTGCTTTTATCTTTCCGTAACCTTGTACCCCTTCAACGTTATCTGATACGTCTCCTAAAATACACTTATAAAGAAGAAAATGTTCTCTTTTAACACCCCCAGAATTTTCTTCAAAGTTATTAACAGTAATTTCTTTTTTTCTTGTTGGTTCAAAAACAATTGTATTACTATTAACAAGCTGCCACAAGTCTTTATCTGTTGATACTACTACTTTTTCCCCTTCGAGTATATGAGTAAGCCAAGCAATAACATCGTCTGCTTCTAGTACATTAGGAAAAATATTCTTAATGTTTAGATTAGAGAGCATTTGTTGAATTAAATCATCATATTCATGAACACCTTCAAATGAAGAATAGTTTCTGTTACCCTTATATTTTGTTGCAACTAGTTCTTTTCTAAAGTTTGTTGAAGGCCATGTAAGCTTTTTATCCCAAGCTGCATAAACCCTGTCAGGTTGATAATTTTTAACATAAGACCTAACACAATTAAGAAAATATAGCACACTTCCAATGTTCTGTGATTTGCTATTAACTAAACCTTTGTTTTTGGATATCCAAAAGGTTCTATAAAGCAAATTATTACAGTCTAGAATGAGTGTTTTCATAAAGTTCTTTTATTTCTTTGTATACATTATAGGGTAATCTCTCAACCAGTTCAACTATTTTATTCTCTAATCCGGAGTTAAGAGAAAGTTCAGGTACTTCTAAAACTTTCTCTCTATCTTCACTTTTAGTAACATTGAAAAGAATTATTTTATCATCTTTTTTATCAACACTTACGTAAAAGTCTCCACTATGTCCTCCAGCCCTCACAAAGTACATATTACCTTCATAAGGGTTATCATACTTAAACTTATTGAGAATTTTATCTAACATTAGAAAGTAATCTCACTTAGACATTTATCCATTGCTTCAGCTTCGTCTGCAAAGGTGAAACCTAGTTCTGTAAGTTTACTTGTATCCATAACACAATTAGAGCGTTGAGCTTTAATCGGTAGCTCTTCATATGGAATAAAATTCCAGTCAGCTCTACCTTTTCCGTGCTTGTTGTAGATATCAACAATTTCTTTTGTTGAGAGAGGGTTGGGGTTACAAACATTCAAAGTAAATGATTCTCTAAAGTATGAACTATCTGAAATAATATTACTAACTATTTCGCAAAAACCTGGAATATGGGTTTTAGAATTTACGGCATCAAGAAGGTTAGGATAGTTTCTCAACTTTGTTAGATAGTTTCTATCTTTCCCTTCACTACAAAACGGCATTCTAATTCTATAAATTTTTACATGCTCGAGATAGTCTTTTAAACAGATTTCAGCCATATGTTTTGTTTTAGAATACCAGCTGGAAATTGGATTATCTAACCCGAAATCAGGTACATGTTCCTCTGTATACGGTACTTCATAACCTGAATAGATACATCCTGAAGAAATGTGATGAAAGTCTAGCATATTATTTGTACAGATGCCTGCTAACATCGCAGGCAAAGCTACATTCATCTTAAATGTATTTGCTTTTTCATCTTCACAGGCATCTACATTAGGTCTACCGGTAAATCCTGAAGCGTTTACTACTGTAGTAATATTATTCTTAAACAGAAAATCTTGAACATTTTCCTCCAATGTATAATCTATATAAGATCTTTTAACTAGAAGAACTTCACTTACATCTGTGTTTCTCTTAAGAGTGTTATAAAGATAATTACCTACGTAGCCAGCACCAAAAATAGCGACTTTAAGCTTATTCATATAACTATATTATATGAACTATTTCTTAGATTGCCAGTCTTGATTGATAAATTTTGTCGCTAACGTACGTAGAGCGTAATCATCTTTCACATTATCATTTTTTGCTACAATGAAGGGTCTGCCTTGTAAATCAAAGCCGATGACGATATAATTTGAAAGAAATTGATTAATGACAGATGTTATACACTCGTAGAGTAATTTATCATCTGTTTTATCGAAGGTGTTGAGATTAGCTTCTTTAAGCTTTTGTCTAATTAATTTTTTAAGTTTGTCTTCCATTTAAACCTAGAATACCTTTTTCAGTAAGAAAGCTTAAAATTACTTCAAAGCTATCTGTATTTATTCCATAGTTTTTAGGAAATCTTAAACCACCGTCACTTATTTCAAAATATATATCACCATACTCCCGTTTATTTTGAACAAGTGTTATAAACACAGCCTCCTCTTCAGGATTTAATAAAATAGTCCACCTTCTCGGGTCATATATCTTGTAGCCACTAAAAATTCTACAAGTTGTATAACCCGAGTCTCTCAGTCTTTTTATAAAATAACCTTGTGTGGTTATACTATTTTTACGTTTCTGCGAGTCCTGATGCAACATAATGCATTTTTACGTTATCACTAACAAGAATAAATACCATTACACTTAGATCAATATTTATCCATATTTTGACATTATCGTATCTATTTGTTGATACTATTCTCATCACCTCAAAGTTTAAAGGGAGAGCTTTTTGAATATCTTTACCCTCAAAGTTTTCTGAAAGAATAATTTCGATTGAATCTACATTTGATTTATTCTTATCAGTCAACTCACCATATACTTTTTCTTCATCTGTTCTCAGATACATTTTATTAGTATCACAAGCAAAAGAAGAGCTCTTAATTAAATGTTGAAATGAAGCATTAGAGATTGAAAATTTAGTATCATAATCAAGACTAATAACTTTCTCAAAGTTTATTCTTGGAGTTGAAATTATACCGTCTTCAAGAAGATGATACTTAAACTTAACACCTGATTTATTATAGCTAATACTATTATTGTTTAGTTTTAATTGTATTTCTTCTTCTTGGATACATTCAAGAACTCTTACCAGTTTAGTTATATCAGGTAAGTTTAGGTTTACCTCTTCTGTTACATCACATTCAATCTGTATTTCACTATTTAGAATTACCGACGCGTCCTGGGTCGTTACCAAAGACACCATTTTATCACTTGTTAATTTAATCGAACAAGCGTTATTGATTCTTGAAATAGGTAACAAGAACTTACTGATAAAATCAGTTTTATTTTCTATATTAATTATCATCATCTTTGAAGGTAATTTTAAACTCCTTAAGCTTTTTTTGCAACAGTTTATCTAGACTTTTATTAAGAGCGTTTTGAAGTTCGTCCTGACCCTCAATACATACACCTAACAACCTCTCTACTGTACAAAGCTTTTCAATAAGCAAATTATACTGAGTTGAACTCATTTGAGGTTCAGAGTATACATTTTGAACTTGCTGTGGTACGGGTTGAGGAGCAGGTTGAGGTACTTGCTGAGAAGTAGGCTGTTGAGGCATTGGTTGTTGAGCAGGCTGTTGTTGGGGTACCGCTACAGGTCTATTCGGGTTGCGCGGTACCCGACTCAAAAAATTCTTTTGAATAAGTTCTTTAGGGTCATATTGTAATCCTTTCATGTTTTGACTCCCACCAACTACCATTTGGTCTAAGTCTTTTAGATCTCTTGCTGTTTGACCTGTCAAGTGAGCAATCTCTTGAAGAGTTTCATGATCTAATTCTAAATCACCATTTTGGGTAAGATCCGGTTGGGGCACGTTTTCTTGCGACATAATAATATTATATAATTTAAAGTTTAATAATCAAATAAAAAAGCGAGAGGGTTTCCCCTCTCGCTTATTTTGAGGGTATTACCCAAGCCCTTTCAAGAGCTCAGATACTGTATCATCGTCTAGATCTTCATCATCGTCATCATCGTCATCAGACGGTGTTGGCAATTCACGAG